>Ga0210040_10000176_pt1 | contig 115809 bp, 98 predicted proteins | sample CryGeyCG12114_NA_FD_185462 | JGI IMG/M metagenome (GOLD analysis project Ga0210040, IMG submission 185462) | Groundwater microbial communities from aquifer - Crystal Geyser CG19_WC_8/21/14_NA (SPAdes) (version 2) | ecosystem: Environmental > Aquatic > Deep subsurface > Groundwater | place...
GGGGTTGTTGGTACAGGGATGGTGGAGGTGGTCCAGACTGACCAGCTTGAGCTTTCTAGAACCGGCACAGGAGTGGTTGTGGTCTCCTTAACGGGGGTCGTTGTGGTCTTTATGACAGGAGTGGTTGTGGTCTCCTTGACGGGGGTCGTTGTGGTCTTTATGACAGGAGTGGTAGATGGAGTGGTGACAATGACCGGTGTCGTAGTTGCTGACCAGACTGACCATTGAGTGGCTGGGGTCGTGACCGGCGTAGTGGTTACTTTGACTGGCGTGGTTGTGGCCGGTGTTGACTGACCCCAAGTGCCCCATGAGTCGCCGTCATCGTTCTTCTGCTGTTGACCGTTGTCGCTACCCCAGTGGTTGGCGCCGCCGTTGTCGCCGTTGCCATGGCCATTACCGCCGTTTCCATTGCCGTCCCGGGAGTTCTGGTTTTGACCGTCCCAGTTGTTCCACTGCGGGGCCGCAGCAGCAACGCTCAAAGCGGCAGCAAAGACAAGTGTGGATCGCATTTTGATGGTTTGAGTTTAACGACGAGTTTGTTTCAAAAGAATTGGGAACGAGATGTAAGAAGCGAGTGGTAATGCTCTACTATTTGTAGAGCTGGGAGCGAACGTGTTCAAGTGACAATAATCAAAGGCTTGCCTGAGAGTTGTAAGGATGTGGAGGAACGGGAGTGGGAGGTTGGAAACGCGGCTGGGCTATATACTACTGACCTGCCTCTCCTTCACGCTTCTTGTGAGGTTGCACCTCAACCAAACAGCGAGTCTGGTCTAGCATGGCTGTCTATCCTGTCAGGGGCAGTCAGCGCAAGTGACGAAACTTTCCTGTTTGCAGGAAGTAGTGTCAACTCCTGTGGACCCGGTAGCCTGAGTAGGCAGGGAGTGATACGAGAATCGAGGCAGCTCGGAGGGAACAATCGCACCTCGAAGCACTACCGCTTCTCCATATCACAGAGCAAACCGCCGACTTGACATATCGTGAGTGCTGCTGATGGAGCTCAGATCAAGGCATGCTGCAGAAGTTCCTTCCTGAAGGAGGAATCCTTACAGCGGGTATTGAAAGAATGTTGTATGGTGAAACATGTGACGGCCAATGAGCGAGAACTTTGTGAGGCGTTGGAGTCGGTTGTCTCTGAAACGCGCCAGTTGATGTAGCCAATAGGGGCGCCAAGGCACTGTCACGGTCGAGGCCGGTCACCTCAACAACTGTCCGACCAGCCACATGAGTCGATTGCATCCTGGCCTCATGCGCTTACGGACCATGGACATCGAGATCCTCAAAACCGCAAGTTGCTTGATCGCCTTTCAAGGGGTTCGCCTTGGCTGCATTCGCTGACCAACTGCAAAAGTAGTAAACATGCAAAAGAACGTTGACCGCGGCAGAGCTTAGGTACAGTTTGCTTCTTGAGCTTGAGGTCATTGGGGTCGCTCAGAAGCCTCCCCGCATCGCCCGAATGGATAGAGACACGAGGCCTTGTGGTGCACCGCAGTGCATATCCACACGTTTTGTGTCTTCGATGTGCAGCTGTCATTCGTGCGACGCAGACCACAGACCGACCTGTCGAAATCAACTTTTCTAAGACATAGCCGGTCCGACTAGGAACGTGGCTGGTCATCGCCTGGTCAACGTCGCTGCACCCCAGAGCAAACTACTCCCGTTCTAGTGACCTATCGTACGACAGAGATCCCTGCTCCGACTCTCTCACAGGCAGGATAAGTACAACACAGGTCCTGCGACCGGACAGGCGAAAATGACATCATACGAGAGTCAGATCTCCTTCACTCTAGATACGATATGTCGTAAGCTAATGACTGGTTCTCTTTCAAATCAGTTGTCACGGCTGACTGGTTGATTGTTAGCTTGGACCTATCTGGCGAAGAAGGTAGGCCTGCCGTTCGATTAACCGGCGGACTAGCCCATTGCTGAAAGCTAAGCTAAGACAATTCTTACCAGAGGCTGGATGAAGGTAAGCAGTGCAGTCAGCGAGATCTCGGGGCCTGAACGCCGTCTAGAGGAACACCGGACAACATGTTCACATGCTCTAACGACAGATTGCAGCTTTGAAGCAATTCCGTGCTTCCGAACACGCCAAAGACGTTCAATTCACGGTGAAATACCTGCCATTCCTGCTGTATCCAGAAGCAAGCAAGGAAGGCGAGGACAAATATGAATGGTACCGCAAGTCTCGCTATGGCGATTCTGAGGAGAAGATGAGAATGTATGAGACTTTGATGTCTGCTTATGGCACTAGTGTTGGCATCAAGTTCAAGTTTCGTGGCACAGTCGCAAACACGCTTGACAGCCATCGTGTCATACAGCACTTTCAGGAAGAAAAGGGTCCCGAGACTGCCAATAAACTCATCAATTGTACGGTGCTTCACCGAGACCTCTACGACCACTAACGCATACTAGCATTGTATTCGCAGTACTTCGAAAATGAAAGACATCCATCGAGCGATGAGACATTACTGAAGGCCACAGCTGCCGCGGGTATTGCTGAGGACGAAGCGAAGCCGTTCATTGAGGATCGCGATGAGGGCATAATGGACACCAAAATGGCAATTCGGGAGCAGAGAGGCAATACAGATGCTGTTCCGTATATCATAATTGAGGGTAAGCGCCGCGACTTCACTCAGGAGGGTTTGAAGGAGATTGAAGAATATTACAAGAGTCTTGTGCAGGTGGCTAAGGAAAGTAAATAGCCTGAGTCGTGCTGCTGGAAAGGTAGGCATAGCATTGATCATCGAGAGGCTCATATATGTGGCGCATTTGAAAGTCCTTCACAGAGAAGTTAGAATGCATTGCTGTGAACAAGCCACTGGCAGCCAGTATTATTGCCCCTCGGATGGACGTGCGAGAAAGTCAAAGTTCGGAGAACGGCTGTTGTCCGCTAAAATTATCTTGGCTGTCCTGATGCCTGACCCAATGACATAAGCGGCCTGCGAAATTTCTATCAATGCGTTTGTTTCTATCTGACTGGGCCTCAACATTCCATTGTTCTTACATATAATAATTCTCTCGTCGTCTGCTTGATTGCTGCTCGACTCGAAGGATCTGAAAGCACGATATACCACTCCAATCCGACACTAGACTGCCAGAACTGTTGGCGCATCTTCAATCGATAAGAAGTTGCCCCTCCATCCCTGGTCGACATATTTCTTCCTTATCCAGTGACCACGCGAATTTCATTGATACCCGGAAACGCCTCCAAAGATGCCTCCAACAGCATCCAAGCAGGCTCGAATGGCCAAAAAGGCCGAGAAGGCCGCAGCTAAGGGTGAAAAGCCCTCAACCGCCGCTTCCAAATTGTCCTCGAAGGCGACATCAAATGTCAACAGCGAGACCTCTTCTGTGAACGGTGACGATGGTCCCTCTATGGTCGACGCTGACGAGGAGGATCACGCCACTAGTGTTGACAAGATGCAGAGGGTCAAGAAGCTGGAAGACCAAATGGACAAATACGGTTTGTCGGACAGAGTCACCACCGGTGTGCTAGCATCTATGGAGGCCAGTAAAGACGTGAAGATCACGTCCGCATCACTTGTGTTTCACGGGAAAGTCCTGATAACAGATTCTACTCTCGAGGTCAACTTCGGACGAAGATACGGTCTGCTGGGTGAGAACGGTTGCGGAAAGTCAACATTGCTAAAGGCAATCGATAAACGAGAGTACCCTTTTCCCGAGCATGTCGATATCTACCTGCTGAATGAAGGCGCTCCTCCAACTGATCGGGGAGCTCTGGAGTGGGTGGTACACGAAGCACAGAAAGAGGTTGAAAGACTGGACAACCTTGCCGAGAGAATACTAGAAGAGGACGGCCCAGAAGCCCCGCAACTGATGGATATCTACGAGCGATCCGAAGCCATGGACCCAAGCACTTTTGAGACCCGAGCGTCTCTGATTTTGACTGGCCTGGGCTTCAACAAGAAGACAATCAACAAGAAGACAAAAGACATGTCCGGTGGTTGGCGAATGCGAGTTGCGCTTGCGAAAGCACTTTTCATCAAGCCTTCACTGCTGCTGCTCGACGACCCAACTGCCCATCTCGATCTTGAGGCCTGCGTCTGGCTTGAAGAATACCTCAAGAAGTGGGACAAGACCTTGATCCTGGTCTCTCACTCCATGGACTTCCTGAACGGTGTATGCACAAACATGATCGACATGAGAATGAAACAGCTCATGTACTACGGCGGTAACTACGATTCTTATATGAAGACGCGATCAGACCAAGAGATCAACCAGCAAAAGGCCTACGTCAAGCAACAAGACGAAATTGCTCACATCAAGAAGTTCATTGCCTCCGCCGGTACATACGCCAATTTGGTCAAGCAAGCTAAGTCGAGGCAAAAGATCCTCGACAAGATGGAAGCAGATGGCTTCATCCAACCCGTGAAAGAAGATCGAGTATTCACTTTCCGTTTTGCGGAGGTCGAGAAGCTCCCACCCCCAGTCTTGTCCTTTGACGACGTAACATTCAGCTATTCTGGCAACAAAGGCGACACCCTCTACGAGAACCTCGATTTCGGTGTTGACATGGACAGTCGGACCGCACTTGTGGGTCCTAACGGTGTCGGCAAATCAACCCTGCTCAAGCTCATGACCGGGAAGCTCTCACCCAACTCCGGTGTCGTTAGCAGACATACACATTTGAAGATGGGCATGTATTCTCAACACTCAGCTGACCAGCTCGATCTGACCAAATCTTCCCTTGATTTTGTCCGAGACAAATACCCAGAAAAATCCCAGGATTACCAATACTGGCGACAACAGCTCGGCAGATATGGTCTTTCTGGTGAATCACAAACTGCGCTAATGGGCACACTATCCGAGGGTCAGCGAAGTCGAGTTGTCTTCGCATTGCTTGCTATCGAAAGCCCAAACATGTTGTTGCTCGATGAGCCCACAAACGGTCTCGACATCCCGACCATTGATTCCCTGGCAGACGCAATCAACGCATTTGATGGCGGTGTAGTCGTAGTATCTCACGATTTCAGGTAAGTACACTACTCCACCCCCCGAGCGGTGACAATGCTAACATGTTACTAGACTGCTCGATAAGATTGCGAAAGACATCATGGTCTGCGAGAATAAGACCATCACCAGATGGGAAGGCTCAATCGGTGAATACAAGAATCACCTAAGAAAGAAGATGGTGTCGATGGGTCACGTATAACGCCATGCACAAGCCTCATAATTCTTGTCCCCCAAAACAAAAGCACACTGAAATTGACGACCTAGACGACGGGACATGGTGCACATCTGGCGTTTGGGTAGAGCAGATTGCATGGATAGAGACTTCTTCGGCAGGCACTGTATTCTTCCTTCGGAGGGTGCCTTTGAGGGAAGCTTGCCATCATGAGGAAGTTGTTGAAGTTGTTAAAGTCCCATAGAATATGCGGGCGCATCGCTTGCATGTCCACGAATCTTATTGCAGTGGTTATGGCGTTGACTATGCTATTTTATATCTTTAGCTATGCCTTTGCCGGCGGCTCTTCGCCCATAGCATTCGTCCTCTCCAAATCATGTCTGAAAATCCCCACGTTGTGACGTACGTTCATCCGACTGTTTCCGTACGAGCTATTTGCAGCGGCTCGAATAGCAGTATCAAGCTGTTCTGTCTACAATACGTCTACTCTGGGCAACAGATACACCGGTAGCATTAGGTCACTTCTGCGATCACAAGTCACAATGAGCGCCCCCGAGCCGGTCAAAGTGACCAAAGCACAAGACGTTAAGACCAACCACGGACAGACTGTAAGTCTACAACTCGAACGTTGGTCTTGCTAGGCTCAACGCGCGCCTAGGATGGTATGATCAGACAGTCAGCTATCGTCGACCTTAGCCCTTCTCAACAAATAGTGGGGACATTGATGCGAGCTCAACCTCACTCTTCTTCTGCTGTCCATCATCACGGCTCCCAGGACACCATCGTGTATGCTGTCTCGGGTGTGGGCGCCGTTGTGTCCGATCACGGGAAGCAGGTGGACGAGCTTAAGCCTGGTGACTGGGCTATAATCCCGAAAGGAAGAGAGCACCAAGAAGTTAACAGCGGAGATGAAGAGGTATTGCACTGTAAAGCTCATGAGGTGCTTCTTTGCTAATCAGTTCGAAAACAGGTCGTTTGGGTCATCTGCCGAGCCCCAGGCGGCACCACAGAAGTTGTCAACTTGGAGGATTGGAGTTGAACTGACGAATAGGTAGGGGAGGAGAGAGTAAGGACGAGTTTAGCAACTAGAGGGAATGCTAATGTATCAGCTCCAAATCTTCTTATAGACTACGTGCGTTCGGGTTCATCATTAATATAGTTGGGGGACATGCCACTTTGACCGGCGTATTTTCCGACGAAGTCTCACCGTGTGAATCAACTCTCGTTTTGACCCAAGACGAGGATTAACTCGTCAGGCACGCGGACAACGGCTCGAAGCTCCGTGATTGGGCGTAGGACCGACTGGCAGCGAGCATTAATCCTGTCGCAAAGGCGCCATCATATAATGCCTACCTTGGCCCCCAGAGGTTCTGCTGTGTATGCATCTCGCTGGAAGACTACAGATAGCAAGAGCCGACCCCAGAAAGGCGGAGCGGTAGATGTAGATGATGCTGACCATCAGCTAAGTCACAGGTATTCAGAATGCACGACTCGCCAGCTAAGCTCATTTACTACAGTAGGATGTGTGCTTGTTTGTGCATGATTGGCGGATACCAAGCCACTGATCTCAGCCAAGCATCCTTTTCTTCGCTAAGCACTTTTCTCCAAGCGTCGAAATTGCTTCACTCAATCTAAGCCTTCCAAGTACTAGTTCAAGCAAGCCAAGTCTTTCAGCTAGCTTAGAAAGAGCCACGCGGAGGCGATCTGGACATCATCCCCACAACTTTGGGGTTGAATGACCTTCTGTTCGTGCTCCCATTGGTAATTAGACCTCTTCTTGCACGAAGAACAAACTCGAGTCCGGCTGCTATCGTGGATACCACGTACTATCAGAGCGCGTTCCACCGCCACCGATGGTTCGGTATCTGCGTCGGCGCCGTGTCCATGGCCGATGCTTTTAAGTTTGTCTCTGCTAGGGTGTTGGGCCTATGACCTGTGCCAATACTGGAATCGGTGACATATTTTTCAGAGCATTTTGAACGATACAGTCGTTGCTTCCGCATGTACTTCTGGTGCAGTTGCTTACCAGAGAGCGACTCAGGCAAAATGTCAGATCTCAACATGTCTGAGAAGACCATTGACAGACATGCTCCGCACAAAGAGAATGGGTCAGAAGAATTCAAAGAGACCGAACATATTCTCGAGGTTGATCCCAAAGCTGAGGATCGCATTCTTCGCAAGTGTGATTGTGGGGAGCCCGTACACTGCTCTACAAGGTTGAGAAGCTGACAGTCATACAGATCACATACTCCCTTGGTTATTCGGCATCTGGCTTTGCGCATTCATCGACAGATCCAACATTGGTAATGCCAGAATAGCTGGCCTGACAGAAGATTTGGGCCTTCAGGGCAACCAGTTCAACATTGCTCTACGTACGCTCGATAAGACGATCTTGCTACTAGTCTAACATCTACAGTTGTCTTCTATATACCTTACATTTGCATCGATGTGCCCTCCAAGTATGATATGACCCTTCTTGGTTGGATCACAATACTCACCACAAATCCAGTTGGGTAATCAAACACTTTCGTGCCGGATACTATCTCCCTTTCTTGATTATATGCTGGGGATTGGTCAGTACCTTCACGGGCTTTATCAAGAATTTCGCAGGCCTTATAGTAATACGCTGCTTCCTTGGACTCTGTGAAGGTGGTCTGGTCCCTGGCATTGTTGTGTATCTGGCAATGTGAGACCGGCATTGTCTGCGCTAGCAGGGACTTGCTCACAAAAGCCAGGTTTTATCCACGCCATTGCATGGCGTGGAGAATAGGACTCTTTTATTGTGCTGCACCTCTGTCTGGCGCCTTTGGCGGATTGCTCGCGTCAGGTCTGGCACGAATCTCAGTTGATGGCTATAACAAGTGGCCTTGGTAAGTGCTTAATAGGCGTTCTAAGACGGCAATACTCACACTCGCAGGATTTTCTTTATTGAAGGCGCTGTAACTGTTATTTATGGCATTATCTGCCTCTTTTTCATGCCACACAACCCAGGACACGCCAAATTCCTCTCAGATGAGGAGAAGAAGATCACCATGGCTTACCTTAAAAGAGATTTCCATGGGGCAACGGCGGAAGAAGATGTGGATAGAGAGACGTTCGACTGGCATTGGGTCAGGATGGCATTTGCCTCTCCTAACCTGTGGATGACATCGCTGGTCTGGTTCTTTGTGCTGATCCCGCTGTACAGCTTTTCACTGTTCCTACCAACCATCATAAGCGCTCTAGGATACACCACGTTACACACTCAGCTGCTTACAGTCCCGCCGAACTTCTGCTCCTTTGTCTGTGTCCTTCTGACAACGTGGTACTCAGACAAAATCAAGATGCGAGGCCCCGTTATACTTGCTGGCTCATTGGTGGCCATCGTCGGGTATATCATGCTCCTCGCAAGCCATGCCCCAGGCGTCCGGTACGGCGGTACATTCTTCGTCGCTGTTGGTGTCTTCATCTGCTCGCCTGCGCTTATGGCATGGTTGTCGAACAACACATCGCCTCATTACGTAAGAGCTACCGCAGTCGGGTTCCAAGTTGCTTTCGCGAACTGCGTAAGTCCCGAAATCTTGTCCATTCACGAGCAGATATGCTGACTTGAAGCAGGCGGCTTTTGTGGCTAGTTTCTCCTACCTCAAAAAGGATGCGTGAGTCTACAGCTCAATCTAGCCAGGGCAGCAAGATGCTAACGCTGAACAGGCCCGATTACGTGCTAGGACATTCCATCAACATAGGAGCACTGGTGCTTGCTATCGTGACCACCTCACTCGGCATCATGTACAACACTTGGGAGAACCGAAAGAGGGATCGAGGTGACAGAGACCACAGGTTGAACGAGAATCAGAGTCGACTTGGTCATCGACATCCGCATTATCGTTACACGATCTAAGTTGAAAGCAGTGGAGAATTAAGGCGTTCCCATGCGATTCGATTGCTTTGTTGACCATATTGCGGAGAAGCAATAGCCAGTGGAGGTTGGACATCTCAGCTGTCACTCCCAGCCTCTTTTGCGTCCACGCGAACACGTCTCACAGCCCGGCGAATGCATCGAGGCCACGTTTGCGAGGCAGTGCTAGCCATAGATGTCAACAGAGTGACGGACGCTGAAGGATTCTTCGGACAGGGGTACCGTGACCCTACACAGACTCCTCAGTCAGTATTAAAATCTCATCTCAACACCACGAAAACAGTGAAGCGTGTACGAGTTGGGGCAAGCTTTGATTTCCGCGGCCTTGAAGGTGAGACCTGGGTACTGAAAACAGTAGACATCTGTGCGGATTGTGGGAAAGGTCTAAGTCTCCGCGTTGTCTGTGACCTTGCCGATTGCTGGTGTCGTACAGGTCTCGGGCAGCTGCACCAATTTCCAGCGCTAGCACGATCTTTCGCTGCTGACATACAGGCGCAAGTCAAGGCAAGCACGCTGCCCTTGATGCTTACATTATCCGCGTGAAGTACTGGAGCACCAGCGCTGCCATGGGTTGTGGGCCGGCTGGGACGCAAAGACCGAGAGACATGGGGCGCCTGGGATTCTGGCTTCCGAAGGAAATTAATGTCTGAGACAAGCATCGAATCCAAGAAGCGAGGCAACCACCCAGGTTTATGCCTGATGGAGAACGTCCGCCCACCCCATCAAAACCTGGAATTCTAAGCTAGCGTGCATTAGCGACATGAACTTGCAGATGTGACGGGGCTATCCATATCACAAACTCTTGAATACGGCTTGAAGATATCCTCTTTTCCTACCAGCTCAATTCCAGATCATAGAATGCATCTCCTGCCATTAGCTGGAGAAGGGCGACATGTTGAGATTCAAAGGTTTGATAGAGCAGGAGCGCTAAGCAAGCTGGTGCTTTGCGGAGACAATCCTTCGTAGCACTTGCAGTTCTCCGCAACCTCGCTGCTCAAAGGTTCTTGTCACGACATCGGCAGCAACTCCCAAAAATGCAGTGACACCACGTGCATTGGACAAAGCTTCTTACCGCTTTTTTGCCCAGTGCGTTCTCACTATCCTAGCGCCAAATTTCAGGTCGTTTACCCTGAGGTACATAGAGAAGGGGACTGGACAACAAGGTAGTTCCACCTCTTTTCTACTTGTACTTGTGACCCATTGCCTCAATCCTGGCGCATGCATATGTTGTGACACCCATGAGCTCGAAAAGATGAGCCACGGTTAACTTCACAACAAGCCTTCCCAGGATAGAAGCCAAAATTCGGTCGTCCCAGGTGAATACAACGCTTGCTGTCAATAGCAAGGCTAGCCTGGAACTCATGGCGTTCTCCCCAACAAGAACGTTGGCTCGATTTCGAAGCAAACAGCGAAAGTCTCACAGCCGCTGCCTAGCAACATGATGCTTCATCGAGATCCCAGCCATGATCCTGGCGCACGGCAAATCGTGGTGCAGCACAAATCCAGGAACGGTGCCCACGGTTCTGATGTTTGTGTCCCGAGCTGGAAGTGGCAGCAGATCTACACGAACTTTGAAAGGTATATATTTCGAGGAGTTCTTGCTCGAGGAATTTGGTTCATCAAGGCGCTCTTGTACTGAACAAGTCACTCGTTTACATCTCTACCAACTCTCAGCAGAAAGCCTTGAGGACCATGCGTTTTAGCTTCCATCACATCTTGCTTGCAAGCTCAGGGTTGAGGTATGGACCTGTGGACAGCCCTTACAAGTTCCTTGACTAACGCATATAGCTTGCTCGCCAGTGCAAATCCTGTTGCTCTCTTCCCTAGGGACACGACCACATGGAGTGACTGGACTGGGACTGGTACTGGTTCGACACTAGTTGGCCCTACTGGCGGCCAGTCGACTTGTCCACCAGTCAATACCGTTACGAGCACCATCACAAGCTTGGCGCCCGGTCCCATTGACTGCCCACCTGCCGGTCCCACCAGCTGCCCTGCAGTGTCTACAGTGACCTCACCGCAGCCAGGCTGCTTTGACGATCAGGGACGGCAGATCGATTGCGGTAGCGGTGGCGGTATCACGACCGTAACAGCCGGCGGTCCAACCTCCTGCCCAATCCCGGTCGGCTGCTTTGATGGCCAGGGAAGACCGATTGATTGCGGTAGCGGTATCACCACCGTGACACAGGGCGGCCCGCCAACCTCATGCCCCACGCCAGTCGGTTGCTTCGATGACCAAGGTCAACCCATCGATTGCGGCGGCGGTATTACGACCGTTACGACCGGAACCTCTTGCCCAACTCCGACCGGTTGCTTTGACAACGACGGTCGACCGATCGACTGCGGCGACTTCACTATCACAGCTCCTCCAGTCACCATAACTTCTACAGGAGTGTGTCCTAGCACACCGGCTGGCACGACTTGCTCAACACCTACCGGCTGCTTCGATAACAGTGGGAACCCGGTTCCTTGCGCACCTACAATCACGATCACGAACGGCCCAACTGTATGTCCGCCTACACCGCCCTCGACTGTCACGATCACGCAAGGTCCACAATGTACCGACAGCAATGGGCAACCATCAGATTGCACGACGACCGTCACCGGCCAGTGCTCAGATACACCAGTTCCTTCGACGTGCACCGGTTGCTTCGATAACAGTGGACGTCCAATCCCTTGCGGGGTAACACCTGTATGTCCAACTGGACCACCATCGACTGTCACAATCACAACACCTGCAGTACCTTCGACGTGCACCGGTTGCTTCGATGATAGTGGACGTCCGGTCCCGTGCGGCGCAACACCGGTATGTCCAACTGGACCAGCCTCGACTGTCACAATCACAGCCCCTGCACAATGCACTGATAGCAACGGACAACCTTCAGATTGCAGAACAACAGTTACCGATGTCCAGACCGTCACCAATCCTGGAAACTGCGTTCCAAGCACCGTCATTTCAACACAGACTATCCCAGGGTCAGCCGTGACAAACACCGTCACAGAAACCGCAATCTCAACCGTTCCAGCCGGCACCGTTACCTCAACGGAGACGATCCCAGGCCCAGCCGTAACAAACACCGTCACAGAAACCTCGGTCTCAACAGTCCCAGCCGGCACTGCAACCACAACTGTCACGTTCACGGAGACCTCAGTTTCCACAGTCCCAGCCGGCACATCAACCGTCACCGAGACACAAACCGTCCCTGGCGATGTTTCGACAGTCACTCTCCCAGGTACGATCACCACCGTCACAAACAACGCCCCAGGCTCGACGGTGACTCAGACATCGACCGTCACAAACAACGCTCCAGGCTCGACAGCGACGGTGACTCAAACATCGACCGTCGTCTCAATTTCCACCTCCACAGCCCCCGGCGCCACCCTCCCCTGCACCAGCGTGCGAACAGCGACATCAACCATCACCAAGACAAGCACCGTGACCGCCGCCGCCACATGGGCCGCCTGGTTGGGCCGCGGCCAGCACTAAACACCGCGAATCCCATAACAGGGCGTGACGACGACTCAGAAAAAGCTAGACAGTAGAGAAGAAGGAGAAGATTTTGAACCATGATTGATTGATAATGAAGCCAACTGAACACTTTCCTTTCCGACTGACAGACTGACACGACACAATACAATACAATGTATGTCGATGTCAGCGCCAGCCAAACAACGGCTATGTAGATAGGATGGATGGATAGATCTGACAGGACAGGACAGGTACATACCTTACCTACTATCTAGGTAGCTTTTCACTTCGATAGTATTGAGCATGAGCAATGATGATATTCAGAATACTGATGGACAGACATAATATGAACATTATTTTTGCCCCGTTTGATGACTGAGTCGCTGGCGATAGGTAGAGAGGTAGTAGGTAGTAAGCCTGAATGATGGTGAAGCTTATAGTTGAGCGCGAAGCATAATGCCGGGCGAGTTGTAAGCCAGGCCATGCCATGCCCCGGCCACCAAGCAAAATGCACCGTGTGGGATACTCAATGTATGTTGTGGTATATACAAATCCGTCTGTCTACTCGCTCGAACGCCAAGTCAACATGCAGTAGGCGCTTCAACAATCCTAATTCACGGGGAAGCTGACGACCAAAACTCCAGTAAGAAGCGCAATGCCTCTTCGTCAGTCTACCTTGACTTCTTGACCCATTAATAACCTTCCCATTTGCTCCTCTTTACGTGCGCGCCATTGCCATTCCCAGAGCACGGGCAAGAACTGCCATAAGTCAAATTCAGGCCATAATACGTCTAGGAAGACAATGCGTGTATCCTCGTGACACTGCCAGAGCATGAAGTCGCTTAGTCTCTCGACGCCTGACGTGCGGATTAGGAGGTCGAGTGGTGGATCGGAGGCTGTGAAGAGGTGGGAATTTATGGTTGCGGAGCTGATGTCTTCGAAGTTCTTGTATTGCGGTTGCGATAATGGAGGTTTTGCTATGGAAGACAGAGGTTTAGGTGTAGGAGAGCCTGTGTAGGATGTTGGAGGCGAAGATGAGGAGGAGAGGACTTCAGGAGGGAGGGTTGTTGAAGAGGAGGATACTGAGGAGGCGTCTGCTTCTGCTTCTGCTTCCGCTTCATGGACCAGGTCGTGCTGCTGGTCCGGTGGAGTATCTGATTGTGCTGATGCCTCAGAGGCTAGTGAGGTTGAACTTGAGGAAGGTGAGTGCAATGCTGTAGGCTCAATATCTTTCATGTGCTCATTCGGATCTTGTTCGTTCTTGTGCTGCGATCTCAGCGTGTTCTTGATTCGTTCTTCTGTGAAGGGCGTCCGTCTCTCATGACCTGGTTGGGATTGAGGTACAGGTCGGGCGTACTCTTGCACCGTCCTCCGCACGGCGGTTGTGATCTCGTCCCGGCTCGTATATGGAAAGCAGACGTTCAGCACAGTCTTGTCGTTGTGTTCTGTCATGCTGCATGCCCGGTCCATAGCCTCCAGCACATCCGGTTTCATCAGGCTGCGCTGTCCTAATATTCTTATGCTTGCGCCGTACCTGTCCAGCAATTCTCCATGCTGCGACAGCTGTGTAAGTTTGATCTTGGCCATATCCATCAGTGCATCGACCTCGTGTTTTGACCGTTTAAAGTTCTCGATGCTGAAGGCGTATATGGTCACTGTATGCACTCCAGACTTGTAGCATACTTCTAGGATCTGATCTGAGTTAGCAAGCGCAGCACCTAAGCCTGCAAGTACTGACTCTTGCTAAGGCCTCGAAGCCTAGATTGTGACCCTCCACAGTCTCTATCCTGTGAGTTCGCGCATATCTTCTGTTTCCATCCATAACAAACGCAACGTGTCTAGGCACCTTTCCATGCTTGATTGCTCCGATCAGAAGCTCGCGCAACTGATTTAGGGCCCATTCGGCCGGCGGCGAGGACAGGATCCATTTGCGGAAGGTCGATATCTGTTTCGAACCCATATTGTCCCACGACGGGTCTGACGGTGCAATATGCTGACTGGGTTGTAGATGAGAAGGGCTCGAGGTCAGGCCAGGATCGCGGGGGGGTGGTGTGTAGTCGCAAAAGCTGGTCTATTGCTAGGAAGAGACAGTCATAGCTAATAATGCCGCCGGCGAGGGAACAGCGTGTGTATAGTACTTCTTGCGCGAGGATGTTGGCTTGTCACTTTTTGGCAACGCGCAAGCAAATCGTGGCTTGATCGTAGGCCAAACGTCAGCCCTCCAGCATATCCGGAATGATCGACGCCGAGCCCTGGATCTGGAAATGCCGTGTCAAGGGTCGGCTTTCTGGCATCTTTCACCAGCATGTGGTCACCTATCAACCGCGCTTATTGGAAGAACTCTACAGCCTCACTGAGATCAACCTTGAAATGAAACAGATCATACCATTGCAGATGCTTCTAATATTTTATCTGCAAAATCTCAACACGCTTGCTTTCGAGGAGCAGCGAATCCTGAACGCTATGAAAATGCCCTGCTTGGTCTTGGCCCTCACCCCGTCGCTTCCGGCTCCGATCCCCTTGTTCCAGTGCCCGGCGGCAGGAGCACATCAGGCAATTTTATGCCGATGCCACCCGGTGTACTCGTCTGTTGCGGCTTCTTTATCTGAGGGTTGTTTCCCTTCGGCGGCCCGCTACTGCTGTTATCATTGTCGTCGTCTTTTCTCAGTTCGACCTCCAGTTTCTCAAGCTTCTCCCCTCTAAGCACCTTCTCGATCTGAGCTTTATCTAGCGTCTCCCACTCCATCAACGCATCTTTCAATGCCTCAAGCTCTTTCCTCTTCTCGGCCATGAGCTTGTCAGCACGCTCTCGTGCATCTTCAACGATCTGCCGCACTTCTCGCTCGATCTGTTGCTTGGTCTCGCTAGACAGCTTCTCATAGTCCTGGGTGTAGTCGATGTTTCCAAGTGCCTTGGAATATCCGCATCTCGCAACCAAGTGATACGCGATGCTAGTAGCCTGGCTCAGATCAGATGTGATACCACTGGTCACTTTGTTTGGTCCGTAGATAAGCTCTTCGGCAGCTCGACCACCCATAGCAACATCGATGTTCGCAAGGTATTGATCGTAGCCCCGACTAACCTCATCCATAGGTGGAAGCTGGTGTGTAACACCTAGAGCTTGGCCTCGTGGGATGATGGTCATCTTGTAAAGTTGATCGGTGCCAGGCGTGAAAAGGTTGGCAAGGCAGTGGCCGGCCTCATGATATGCAGTCATGACCTTGTCCTTCTCGCGCACCAGACGAGATTTGACTTCAGCGCCCATCATGATCTTGTCTTTGGCCCATTCAAAGTCCATCGACGAGACTTTCTTGTGCTTGAACCGCGATGCATGGACTGCTGCTTGATTGACCAGGTTGGCCAAGTCAGCACCAGACATGCCGCTTGTTGCCCGTGCAAGGTTAGTAGCATCAACGTCACCTGTGACTGGTACAATCTTCATGTGGTGCTTCAGGATCTCGATTCTGCCTCGGACGTCTGGCAACGGCACAGTGACACGCCTGTCGAATCTTCCCGGTCGAGTAAGGGCCTTGTCAAGTGCTTCAGGATAGTTGGTCGCGGCTATCAGGATGACACCGGTGCTTGGGCTGAAACCGTCGAGCTCAGTCAGAAGCTGATTCAGTGTCTGTTTGGCGTAGGCAGGGTCTCTCGCGTTTCGTTTGCCACCAACGGCATCCAACTCGTCAATGAAGATGATACTGGGCGCCTTGTTTCGAGCTTGCGCAAAGAGATCACGCACGCGCTTAGCACCGACACCAACATAGAGCTCATCGAACTCAGAGCCAGACATGTAGAAGACAGGGCAGCCAGCTTCGCCTGCGACAGCTCGAGCGAGCATGGTCTTGCCCGTGCCCGGGGGGCCAGTTAATAGAACACCTTTGGGAAGTTTGCCCCCGAGCTGGTTGAATCTTTCGGGATTGATCAGGAACTCGACAAGTTCTTGCAATTCGTCCTTAGCTTCGTCGCAGCCGTGCACATCCGAGAATCGAACAGTTTGATGCTGGGCTTGGACTTCGTTGTTCTGGCCGGCTTTTGTTCGGAAGTTGCCGGTCATTTCTACAACCATGGTCAGAATAACCAGGGCAACGTAGCCAGCAAGGCCAACCCAGAGTAGTGTTTTGACCCATTTGAGGATGGTGGAGCCCCAAGACTCTTCGACGACGACGTATAGAGGGGCCTCCTTTGCGCCAGTGCCGGTAGTATGGCCAGGTCGTACCATCTGACCTCCTTTCACTTGAGCAGCTATGGCCTGGCCAACAGCTTGTAGCTTGTCTGAAGCTAGCCCGCTGCTGGGTTGTTGTGTGAAGGACGAAGTGCTACCTGGAGCGCTGCCGGTCATCTGGAGAGCCTTAAGGTAGACAGAATCGGCAGCAGCATTACTGGCGTAGCGACCGGTCTCATAGCGCTCGATGACCAGCTTCGGCATGTTCGCGCGGAAGAGGGCAGTGTAGAAGGTGTTCTGGGCAGTAGCACTCGTGGGATTATTGTTCGCAGTGCGTTCGGCGTGAGCCAGCTGGTTCTGATTCCATGTTGATGGCGTACTTGAGAACGTCCGTGTCTGCTGGGGCGAGAACCTTGTGACCGTCCTTGCGCTGCCTAGGAGTAGTGAAGCTACACCGGACTGCGTTCGCCTTTGCGATTGAAAGGTGGTTGTATTCGACGTGCGGGGGGACGAAAGGCTGGAGGACAATTCTCTCAACCCCGTGGCAGAAGTAGAATACCTTGCTGTAGAATGATGCCGTGTTGAGAGCGATCGCAGGCTGTTCATCGGTGTGGATGCGAGGCAGTCCGGCAGACGTGGTCGATGGCCAAGCTGTATCCTGTTAGACATCTCTTGCTCTCCCAATATACCCTTAGCACTTACTGTAGTCGCTATCCTTCCAGCCGCCATGTGCTCTGCCTTGGTGCTCGTGGACAGGGAGCGAGATAACTTATGGCGGCGGATGTTTCTGAGGGGCGAGGTTGAGGATTGTAGTGATTGCCACACATCAGGCGCGACTGCTGCCGAAATTGACTGTGATGGACTTGTCAGCAGTCTGCGCATGACTGTCGACATGTTGCATCCTACTGGAAAGCCAACCATTGCTAGGTGTTGGCGGCACCAGGCCGCAAAGCGAGAGTCGGGGAACCAGACAGACGGGAAGGGAGTTGATCTGCTCGCTGTCAAGCACCAGCCGCAGCGCAATATAGCGCAATTCGCCGGCTAGACAATATCACAATGCCAATAAAGAAGTGAAAGATGGGCGGTAGATGAACGAGAAGAGGCACCATCGAGGCGTGGTCGACTTGCCTACTTCCATCACCTTCGCCGTTCGGCCCAGCCTAGTACGGAATAATGATCGGTCGAGTCGCGAGATCTTCCTTCCGATCGTCGCCACATGCTCTGCCACTAGTAATACAGTAGTGCCACTTCAATAGGTGCCTTGCTGCCTGCAGATTTCTCGGAACGACGAGAACCAGTCTTCACGAGTTCACAGCTTTATAGTGCCCGACCAACTATCACACTTCACAATCACACCTCACCACCCACAGACTCTCAGGTAGATTGTTGAGGTACAATCTCGTAGACACACGAGCCAATTGAGACTCAGCAGCTGGCAGTAGAAGTACGATCAGGGAGCCAGACGGGTGCTGCCAGAGCCTTATAAACCGTCTACCAGCCTGCTCATCAGGAACTTCTCGCAACCTCCTAGCCTGGGCCCTGACCAGCAAGCAGCCAACAATGTCACGTAACCCGCCTCCACCACAGCAAAACACCAACAACAGCCGCAACGAATACATCCCCCAGTACATCTCCGCCAAGCCCTTCTACGCCGAAGACCTCCTACAAGACACAGAATACCTCTCCCATCAGCGCTCCAAAGCCGAGCAAAAAGACACCCTCGACAAAGCAAAATGGTACTCCCGCGGCCGCACCACCGGCCCAGCCGCAACCAAATTCCGCAAAGGTGCCTGTGAGAACTGTGGCGCCATGACCCATAAGACCAAGGAATGTCTAAGTCGACCACGGAAGCAAGGCGCCAAATGGACAGGTCGCGACATCCAAGCCGACGAAGTAGTAGAAGACGTGAAGCTAGGTTGGGACGCGAAGCGAGACCGCTGGAACGGCTACGACGTCCGCCAGTACGACTCCGTCATCAAAGACTACGAGGAAATGGAAGGTCTAAGGAAAGTAGCAGCGTCAAGATCTCCTCTCCCGGACGGCGAAGGTGAACAGGGAGACGTAGACGTAGACGGAGACGGAGACGGCGACCACTACGCCGAAGAAACAGACATGGGCCGCAACCAGCCAACCTCGACCCGCCAACTCCGCCTCCGCGAAGACACAGCCAAATACCTCCTCGACCTCAACCTCGACAGCGCAAAATACGACCCCAAGACCCGCTCAATGGACACAACAGCACAATCCCTCAATTCCAACCCCAACCAAAACTCCAACTCCAACTCCGCCGACCTCGCCTCAGAAGGCTTCATCCGCCCCTCCCACGACCCCCGCTCCGACGCCGCCGCATTCGAGCGCGCCCAACGCTACGCCTGGGAAACGCAAGAAAAGCCCATCACCGCAAACGCCCCCACCCCCGCCGCCCAAATAGGCACCAACGACGCCCCCAGCGGCGGAAGCAAAGTCCACCTCGAAGCAAACCCAACCGCCAGCGCCCTAGCCCACAAACAAGCTCAAACCGCCGCCACCGCCAAAAAGGCCCAGCAGAAGTCCTACCTCCTCGACAAATACGGCGACACATCCACACTCACGACGAAGAAGCCGTTGACGGCCACGAGCACGAGTGCATATGTGACGTATGACCCCGCGACTGGCCGCGAACTCGACCAGGCAACGGGCAGGCCGATGCTGAAGCCCGTGGCGCGGAGCAAGTACCCCGAAGACATCCATCCGCGCAACCACACGAGTGTGTTCGGGAGTTACTGGCGCGATGGACAGTGGGGGTATACGTGCTGTCATAGTTTCGTGAAGAATAGCTATTGTACGGGGGAGGAAGGTAAGAGGGGGTTTGAGGAAGAGGAGGCGCAGCGGCTGGGTCGGAATTTGGTTGCGGAGAGAGCTGATGAGGACAGAGCCGAAGATGCAGAGGAGATAGCTTTTGATAGCAAGAAGAGGAAAGCTGTTGAAGATGGAAATGACGAAGCAGGTGGGGAAGCACAGAAGAGGAGCAGGACGGAAGAGCCGTCGTAATCTAGGATTGTAGCATCTACTGTTTTATGGTTGTCTTCATACTTGATTTTGCAGCCCAAGTCTAGCTTCAAGAATACCAAAACCTAACCATAGCCGATAACGATGTTGGGACTTACCCAGCCCTCACTGGCCAAGCGATTCTGCAGCAGAAGGTATCATATGTCCACTCCTAGCAGATATTGAATGGTGATTCCCTCGGCTCTGACAGCAGCTGCTGTGGGCCCAGATCAGTGCTGGCTGCATCTCCTGGCCGTTGCTGTTCAAGCGAACTGTTCGTTGTAGGCGCATCGTCTTGGACATGAGCAGTTCTAGGGGAGCTCACCCTGGTTGAGGAGTAAGAATATGAAGAATATGACGAGTAAAGTCCCGGCTCGACCATATTCAACGGACTCGCTGTCCCAATTGTCGCACCCGGTGACAAGCTGGTGACGGTCTGATCACTAGTGACCTGAAGATGCCCACTTGCAATAGCGTCTTCTATGCCCAGCTGCAGAATTCGGGCCGTCCGTTGTTCAGTGCTGTTAGAGCTTGCCACGTGATGGCCACTCACTGCGGCATTCAACGAGCTCCTTGGTGCCTGGATTACTTTCAGCTGGGCTTGAAGTCTAGTGTTCTCCCGCCCCTGCTGCCCCAGTCCCTGGACGGCACGTCGCTCGTCCTCCGGCTCATGTGACACTGCCAGACCTCCCATAGCATGGACAGCATGGTCTTGACTCTCAGCAGCGCTACCTCTGCGACGCTGCCCTTGTCTTGCCTCATGCTCGCTACGTTGCTGCCTTTCATCTTCTCTTGCACAGGCTTTCTCAATCTCCTCGATGGCGTCCTGCAAGCCGCTAGAGTTCCTCAACCGCGCAAGAGGATGGATGCTGATGGTGCGTTGGCCCACACCATGACCGCTTGCCCGGTTGCCAAATCGTCCCCGGACCTGTGAGCCATCATCTGCTCGGGTCAGCGGACCTGGCTGCGAAGCTCTGATTACACCTTTTGGTAAGCCTGCTCGTCGCGGCCGGTGTGGAGGTCGGGGCACTGAGACGGGTGATATTGTACCCATCATTCGTCTGAGGATACTGGCTGGCGTCTCAAAGTTTGTCTGTGCTCGATGCACCGCTTCGTTATGCTGCGAGCTAGTGGCACGGTCTCTTTCGTCTTCTGTATTGCTTTCCGAATTGTGCTCGAGCTGACGGACTCTTCTTTGAAGTGCTTCTGTTAGACGTTGCAAGCCTGAAGGTGGCAGTAAGCGGAGCCCTTGCGCTTCTCTGCTGCCGAACTCTGGCAAGCCGCTAGGCGTGGGCGATCGGAACAGTGGCGGTTGACAAGGCGACAATGGGTATGCAGTAGTCTGAGCAGCGGCTTCGAGAGCTTCATCAGAAGACGGCGAGCGCCTACGTTCCCGGCATCCGTGTGCTCCATGCATTCGTAGACCGCAATCGATGTCATTGAGAGAATGTGACCGTAGGTGGCTATTGACCGACGAGAATGAAAGGAAGAAGGTACTGGAGCATTGCAATGGCTCCGAGCCAACGACATCTTCGGATCTGTTTTGAGGGGTTTGATGCATGTTTGCAACGAGTGACGTTCGTAATAATGGGTTGGACGGTCGTGCCCGTGATGAGCGTCGAGCCTATCCTGGTACTCGACGCACCTTGGAGGAGTAGCTCATGGATAGCACCTGTAGATACGGGTCTGCGCATGACATGCAAGTACCACCTTGCTTTGTTCCTTCTCGACCGCGGGGCTTTCGGAGTTGTGACTGCCCTGCTCAATACGAAACTCGTCTGCCTCTGCTTCCTGGAGACCACCGCAGTGGCCGAGGCCTCGCATGAGTGAGCGCATCGACAGTGAAAGAAATGTAACAGTCTCAGGTAACAAGTGCATAGCTCCTATTGAACAATATGATCATAGCATGAAGTCTCGCTTAGCCTTGCGGTACTTCCATGTACGCTGTTCCAAGCTTACCTTGAGTCTTGAACTCTTGAACCGTCGAGAACGCCAAAAGTCTATGTATCCGAGCATCCAAACCATGCTGGTCACGAGATCCGTTCCAAATGCCAAATGCTCGCTGGCCCCGATTCAAACGTATGCTGCTGTTCCCATTATATGATACACATTAGATTCGCCGGATGAGCCTGACTTAGGACATTCACCTCGTAAATACTACAACCTGAGTGCTTGAAGCTGATATCTCAATCATTATAATTCGCCTTGCTAGTCATTCGAAAGTGTCGCAGGTGTCAACAAGGGCGTTGCGGGCTTCGGTTGAGGCTTCGATGGAGTGCCATGAGCCGACTCTTTCCGAAAGCCACGAAGTATGCTTTCTAGTCGTCTTCGCTCTTCTTGCTCAGCCTGAAGTCGAGGTTAGTCATATTCTTGAACCTCAATGAGATCGTGCTTACCCTCAGCATCTTCATGCTCTCTGCCCGGCTCTCGCGCATCATCTTCTTGAACTCATTTTTCAACACCATGGTAGATGTTGTCTCAGGGGGCAAGTTGTTCTTCACACCTAGCCATTTGACCTGATCTTCGTTAATTTGTGCATCCAAGACTTCGCACTTGTCTCGCAGCCCATCAATTACTGCCTCCAATTTGTCTCGTTCTTTCTCGTTATCTATGCTTGCTTTCGTCATAACTTCGTAGTCCTCGATTGTGTCTTTGAGCTCCTTCTGCAGAGCATTAACCTTGTTCTGAAGCTCAGCACTACCGACGCCCTTCGTTTCATGCGCTTGCGAAAGGAGCTCCAATTCGTGTTGAAGCTCATTGTTCCTTGCTTGCAACTCGTCAATCTGCTTTCTGATCTCTGGGTTCATCGAAACATCAGCTGCACGTTGCGCTCGAGAGCCATATGCGCCGTCAAGCTCAGCTTTGGCCATCGTCAGCTCGGTCTGAAATTGAATGACTTGGGACTCCATCCCCCTCATCTCTTTCTGGAGTGCTTCAAGCTCATCATGCTTCTGTTGTGAATCCAACTCTGCTTGTCGCTTCGCGGCGTTGACTTCGTCTAGCTGTTGCAGATGACTTTGCGACTTCAGCTCAAAGTCATTTTGTACTTTGGCATGGTCTGCTTGCAGCTCAGTGAAAGCATGCTGCCTAGCTTCGATTTCTTGCATCAGCCTTGCTTCATTATTTTTCCTTGCGGTCCGCTCAGCTTCGAGCGCCTTACTGTCTTGCATGCCGGCTTGCTTCTCCAGTAGCTGTTCATTCTGTTTGGCTTGGTCGAGCTGCTCCATCAGCAGACCCAGCTGCTCTTCTGTTTGCTGCATTTCCTTATCAGCCATCGCTTGAAGCTTCTTGGCCTCTTCTAGCTCTTCTGTGAGGTCCCTGATATGAGCATCACGTTGAGCATCTGATTTCGAATTGAGCTCTCTTTGCTGCTGTATCTGCCTCGTTAAAATGTCCTTCTGCTCCAACAGCGTATCAATTCGTTGATTCAAACGCTCAAGAACAGTTGCAGAATACGCTAATTGTGAGTGCAGATCGTGTCCATGATCTGCATCCTGGGCGACGATAGGACTCTTACTGACCGAGTTCGTCCTCTCCAGCATGCCCTGTAGTTTTGTCGTAAGTACACCGAGCTCCTCCACAGAATGTTCAGGCATCTCGCGCGACATCGATTCATGGGCAGTCCCGAGAGCCTCCAGTCCTTGTCCCAAATACGTCAGATGTGCTTGTATTTGTGCGCCAACCCTTCCTTGCAATCCTTCATCCGTTGGCTCAGGGGGCGGTTCAAAGTGTTCTGCAAGCGGGGCTTGCTGTATCATGCCGTGTAGCTGCGTGTTGAGATGTTGCAGCCGCAGCGCGACATCTTCGATTGGTTGTACATCCCTGGTCATCCTTCGGCTTCCTCTACCTGCAAACTCGTGAACATAATCAGGAACCTGATACAGACTGCGCTCGTCAAAATCGCTTGAGCCATCGATGCCCGACAAGCTTCTAGACTGGCTAGCCATGCTCTCAGGACTTCTCGGCAGCTCGTTCCTTCTCACATTCTTCTTAAGACCACGATGCGTCAACTGCAGTATACCTGCTGTGTGGTGCATGATCCGTCGTTCCACTTCCTGCAGCCGTGTCTCCAAGGTCTTGACTTCTTGCGCCATCTGTTCGACTTTGTCGCTACTTGTGAACGAGTCTTGTGCCGTATGTACAGCGCCACTATTCTTTCGACCAAAAAAGCTCGATCGCTTCTGGCGAGAGTCAATCGCGTCGTTCGGGGACAGTTTGCCCATCAACTGTTCTGCTTCATGCATTTTCCTCTCGAGGCCAAGCTGTCTTTTCGCGCCCTCCACCTTGGTACGCAAGTAACCTCTTTCGCGCTTGAGGTGTTCTAGCTCTTCAAACGACAGGATCTCAAACTCTTTGCTGTCCATGATGGCCGTCTCCATCAGCAAATGCAGGGCTACTGGATCATTTAAGTTGATCATCGCAGACGCTCGAGGTCGTGCCGGTCTTGCTTCGTATCTTTGCTCATGGCGAGCATACGTGCTATTTTGGCTGGGTCTTGTATGTCCACCGTTCTGATAATACTGCTGCGGCGTCTGAAGAGGCAGTGGCGACTCCTCCGCGGGTCCAGGACCACTGTAGATTGAGCTGGGCACATATCGACTCTGTGTCTCGTCCACACTGGTTGCAGCAGAGTTCCTAATGCCGAAGTTGAAGCCCTGCATTTCTCATAAAGATTGCCGTCAAGGCGCCTGCTGTTCGAGGCTGTGCTGGCTCAACGCTCGAGGTTAACTCTTGCTTCGAGGCATTATCGTTGTGTCTGCAGTATGGGGCTAGAGGAAGAGACCTGGGGGGCACTCTCTTCTTCAGACCAATGCCTGCGCGGCGCGAAGCTCTGTGCTCTTTCCGGAATTACCTCGATTGGGTAATGCTATACTCGATTCCACTGTGGCAGGTACAGTCGCCTAGGAACGAGCGTGGTTGGATGTAAGATCTGTCACCCGTCAGAGCAATGTCGGTGGTTTCCTGCACGAATGACCGCCGGGTTCAAGGACTGCCACGATCTGATAGCAGAAATGGCCCCTAGAGAATCGTGTCCAGGAGAGCGCATCCCCACTGCACCGCAGGCGCCATCACGTTAAGCGTGAAGTTAGTACAGACGGGGAATGAGCTTAACTGCATTCCTTGCCCAAAGGAGACATTTACAGGTACCTGCTGCCCACCTATCACAAAGCACTATGCCTCGCCTGCCTTTTGTCAGAACAGGATTCTTGAAGCTGCGCAGCCATGTACAGCTGCGTAAGCACTACGCCGGCCTGACAATCTTGAGTGCCCTGCTCATTCTTGGCAACCACGTTATTTAGCGCGCCTCACGACGACTTCTGTCACTAGATAATAGATCGAGAAAGGATGGGCGGCGACACTGACCTCCACGAGATCCGCTGGTTAGTGTACTTGGAACGCCTGATCAAGGATGACGCAAAATGAGTATCGGTAGCCGTGAGATTGGGGGCTTTCCCCTGTCTAGACCCATCGCGCCCAGCGCTGTCGTTGGTGTGCCGGAATAATATACTACTGCTTCTAAATCGCGTGTCAATGCCTTTTTTCATTGTTGTTGCCAATATCTCATTTTGCGGGTTATAGCACCTGAACGGCTCGTCGATTCAGCGGAGCAGTGGGCTTGAGTTTTTGAAAACGACTCTGCACCACCAAAGACAGCTGTCGGCAAAAGCAGTACTCAAATGAATGAACACTTATGAAGAGCATGCCGATGAGGACGAACAACGACAACCCCTCATCATGGGCAGCGGTGCCAACGTTGGTGTCTCTGCGTCCAGCATGGCTGATGCTCAAACGTTGAGACCAGCTGGGTCGGGTGAGACTGCTTCTACTAGAGGCCTTACGAGGACGATCTCTGGGAGGTTGTCGACACATTCCCAGGTCAAGTTCAAAGTCTACAAGAGACGATTCTTCGGTCTCTTCCAGCTCGTGCTGCTTAATATTGTGGTTTCATGGGATTGGATCGCATTTGCACCAGTATCAAGCACAGCAGCAGCATATTTCAACACTACAGAAAGTGCGATCAATTGGCTGTCAACAGCTTTTCTCTTTGCTTTCGTGGTTGCAACACCATTTACTTTCTGGGCCTTAAGCAAGCATGGCCCCAAAACATCAATAATCATTTCCTCCTGCCTCCTACTGGCCGGCAATTGGGTCAAATTCGCGGGTGCAAAGTCGAATATCTTCGGCGTGGTCATGTTCGGACAGCTTCTCATCGGGTTTGCTCAGCCATTCGTCTTAGCAGCGCCCACGACTTACTCAGACCTCTGGTTCAGTGCATCCGGGAGAACGACAGCCACGGCACTCGCATCCCTGTCAAATCCACTCGGCGCAGCGTTAGGTCAACTCATCTCTCCGTTCTGGGTGACAACACCGTCGGAAATACCTTACTCAGTGCTCTGGGTCAGTATCATCGCTACTGTCGCAGCTGTTCCGTCGTTCTTCATCCCTCGGAAACCACCATCACCGCCCGCACCGAATATGGAGATGCTACTTGCAGCCGATCATCCTTCCGCCAACTCTATCAAGCATGACCTTCGAGTTCTTGCTTCATCTGTCGAGTTCTGGCTAGTCTTCATCCCGTTCGCAGTATATGTTGGTTTTTTCAACGCTTTCAGCAGCCTGCTGAACCAGATCCTCGAACCATACGGCTTTAGCGAAGACGATGCCGGCATTGCAGGCGCAGTGCTAATCGTGGTCGGACTAGTGACAGCAGCAATAACGAGTCCGCTGAACGACAAGTACAAATTCTACCTATGGTTTATCAGAGCGGCTGTTCCAACAATTGCGGTCATGTATCTGATCTTCATATTTGCACCATCAACGAGCAGCATACCATATGTATACGTTGTTTGTGCGCTACTCGGTGCAGCGAGCTTCGGACTTGTGCCCGTTGTGCTTGAGTTCCTGGTCGAGATCCTGCATCCAACGAGCCCCAGCGTCTCAAGCTCACTTTGCTGGTCAGGCGGACAGTTGCTGGGTGGCATATTCATTCTCGTTATGGATGCGTTGAAAAGTGGGGGCGAAGGTAGACCGCCAGCAAACATGCATCGTGCACTGATTTTTCAGGCCGTGGTAGCTCTCATTGTTATGCCATTACCGCTATGCTTGGGCTTTTTCGGCAGGAAGGGGATGGTCAGGCTCAAAAGGTGGGAGAATGAACAGGCAAGCGCGACGGAGAGAGATAGGGATCTTCATGCTGATGACAGGGAGAGTGCAGACACGCTTGGGTCGTGAAACCATAGGGGTAGATCCTGTACAATGTCTTGGTAATTCATTTGACCCTCTCGCTCTACGTCTCGAGTCTTCATCCTCGAAATACTCGACATGCTTCGACAAGGTCATCTAAGTCTCCGGATTGAGATCCTGTAACGTGACTGGGGCGGACTTCGTCAGCGCCGAACATAGCTGAACCACGCTAGGATCTGCGTATTGCGGGAATATCATCTTCAAAGAGTCTATTGTATCATCGTTCATGCTAAGGTTCTGTACAGGGGCGCTATCTGTATAATACGTGCGAGCTTCATGTCCTAAGCAGTGGTATCTTGCCTTGACTTTGCAGACTTCAACATGTGCTCGTTGGCTGGGAGATTGTATCAGGAGGTCGAACTTGCTCACTTGAGCATCTTGAAGAGCTTCGGGGCGGCACATTGAGTTGCGCAATGCTGTAGGTGGAAGACTGTTGGTCCGTCAGCGCTTTTCGAGTTAACCTCATCTCCCAACTTACACTCCTCGACGCAGTCCTCCTTTGGTCCTTTGTAGCTTTCATCTTCTTGCTGAGCAGTGACTCGCTCAACGCACTCCGCGTAGTGGTGCTTGTAGCCGATACACCCGGCTGATTTGGCGCATTCTAGATGCGTAAATCAGCACAATGTTCAGCGCAAGAAGTTACTTGTAACAAAGCTCAGTAACCGCAATGTGTACTGACCTTCTTCAAGCTTTGGCTTAGGATCTTCTGGCTCCTCCTCCTCCTCCTCCTCCTCCTCCTCTTCCTCTTCTTCTTCTTCCTCTTCCTCGTCGTCACCACCCTCCTCGGTATCATCTCCACCCTCACCAGACTCTTCACCACCTTCTTCCTTGTCTTCAGATTTGTCCTCAGATTCACCTTCGCCCTCGTCCTTGCTCTCGTCCTCCTCGTCGGCGGGAGCTTCAGCGTGGACGTCCTGCGGCCATGGCAAGGAGTCCAGGATCTCGGAGAAGAACTCTGCGATACCCATCTTGTGTGCCGATGGGTTACTGAGAGCTCTGAATAAAAGGATGTGTGGCTTGTACGTCTATCAGCTTCGAAAACTCATGGTAAGGACAAAGCGCAGCTTCGACTTTTGGCAGGAGCTACCTGGCCGAATACACTAATGCTGATTGGGCGAGGATTGGCGTCTTGGCGCTGGGTCGCGACTGCTCTCGTTACCGACCATGGAATCTGCAGTGGTCTTCGACCTCTCGCTTGGCTCATATCATGAATGTGTCCCTGGACAGTCGTGTCCTCCTTGATCAGTCGCAAAGGTATTCGAAGACACGTAGGATGAGTGCTGATTGTAGACTAGGTACGCATACTAACCTTGCTTCCGTCCTATGGATTTGAGCTACGCTCAATGACCAAAAGCCGTCTTTGTTCAAGGAATGTACTCAATCACGGCCAGCATTCCTCAGACCTTCCACAATGAACGCTGTTCACGTGCGGTCATCTTTTTCATGCGGTGGGTGAGCACGGTTGTCGTGGCTACTCCAGCTATGTGCTCAGTTCGTTGTTTTCGCAACAGCACGGTTGCGGCAATGCCTCTACCATCTGATGCTCGACGTACTTTCCTATGTGACTTGTGTGGTTACCTGCTCAATCCATTGTCATGCAAATCCGACGTCTGTTTTGAGGCTTCTATGTGAAAGAGAACATTATTGATTCAAGAGTCACCACGATGCGGTCTTTTTCCTGGGCTGTGCTAGCGGCAGTCTTCCTGGTTACAACTGTCCAGGCGCAATCTTCAGCTGCGATAGCCGATGCAATCGCAGCTTCAGGTGTCAATGTCGGCAATGTCCCAGACTGCGCGGTAAGCATAGGCAGGCCTCAATCGTGACAGCAAGCTGACAGTGAGACAGAAAGCATGCTTGGCCAATTCTACGCGATACGCCACCGATTGTGCTCAAATCGACGTGAGTTGTCTTTGCAACAGTCAATCATATGTGAACGCTCTCTCCTGCTGTCTTGCCACGAACTGCGATGCAACAGATCAGCAAAGTACGTATTGACCCCAGTGGGTGACCAAAAATGGCTAACACTTCGAAGCTGCCATACAGTTCAACATACAAGAGTGTGCAGCAGTAAATTCATCTGCTCCTCAATTCGTGGGGTGCTCTCCTTTCAGCCTGACCTCGGGTGGAACGAACAGTAAAACCACCTCATCGTCATCGACCTCGACCGAAAACACAGCAGCAACAACCCTCACTGGAGCTCTTGCTACTCTTCCAACAGCGTATACAAACACGAAAATAGGTACAGCAAGCTTCAGTGGCGGATCACTACTCACCGGTTCCTGCACCGTGCCTCTTTTTGCGCAGATCACAGATGCTGCTCAGAGCACTGTTCAATTCCCACAAGTTGGGTGTGCGTTGAACAGAGGCAGCTGTTGCCCGTATGATCCGAATGAGTATGCTGGCCTTACCAAGTGTCCGGATGACTATGCTACAACCTCAGGTGCATGCTGTCCGAAGTAAGTACCTGTAAAGCCTTATCCCGCTCCAGCGCTAACCACAAACAGCGGCTACTCGGTCTATTATACCGCCCTCGGCGCTGAGACACCCTGTTACTCCAGACCCACCAAAACCTTCCTTCCAGCAACAACAATAACAGGGAGCCAAGCAACAGTCATAACTGACACAGTCTTCAGCCGCCGCTACACCCTGGTCAAAGAACCCGCTCCGGTCCTCCCAAAAGGCAGCATAGCCGGCATAGTCATAAACGCCGTACTCCTTGTCGCTGCTCCCTTCATAATCGTCTGGCTCCTCCGCCGTCACAAGCGCAATAAGGCCGAGAAAGCCGAGCGAGCGGCAGCCGAGCAAGCGCAACGAGAATCAATGGGAGCGACATTCCCACCAATGGAGCCAACACTCACCCAGCAAATGAGTGAAGTCCCCGCTAGCACCGCCTCGCTAGTCACCCCTGCCGAGCTCGGATCGCCAGACACAGGCTTCAGCACGCCCGCCACGCTAAAAGGCATGCCCTTCCCCTCCGGTCTAGCGCAGAACATGCCGTCTCCACCAGCCTACGAAGTCCCAGGCTCAGTCCCCTTCGAGATGCCCGGGAGCACGTTTATACACGAGCACCACCCCGCATTCGGCGGCAGCTCGACAGATCTCAGCCGTGAACCAACGAGCCCACCGCGCACGCCACCAAGATCTCCAGCAGCAACAGCGAGCACGCGGAGCCCGGTGCTGAGTCCTAGCAGTCCATTCAGGGCCGACAGCCCCGGCACGAGCAATATTGTCGTCACGCCCTTGGGAAGTCCTGGGCCGTTGACGAGTCATAGCCCTGGGACGAGATTCAGGGAGCAGATGTAGGATAAGGGATTCGTGTGTAGATCTGACCTGGTTGTTTGGCCGTTAGCATTTAGCTTTAGCAGTTCAGTACGTTATGTATCATCTTATTTGCATGTCAAATGTTAGCTTTCCCTGCTGATGCAGTATACCATTTTCTTCTCGCGGATGTGAATGGCAAGAGTCTGAAGGACTCAGTATTAGAGCAACAGCGACAGCGACCACGGCAGCAAGATCCACTAGTGAGCAGGAGAATCTTTTTTGCTTTACTTTATATCTACATGTTGAAAACAGACTACACGCAGACCGCTCCTTCCCACGCTTAGTATGCATTTTATCTTCCAGCTGTTGGTTCTGTAGGTCAGATCAGACTACCTCTAGCCTCGAATAGACGGCAGGAACCGGAGACGTCCATCAACCAAAGCAAGCCGTGTGCTGATGGTCGATCAAGCAATAGCAATAGCAATAGCAATAGCAAGACTAGTTCCCTCTATGGCATGCCATGCTCTTAGCCACCTTAAGATAGGCTATCTGCATCACTGTCTGCACCTTCAGCTTCATCGCTCTGAGCGTGTTCGTGTCCGTATCCCACTCCACCTTAGTAATTCTTCGCCGCCTGCTGACAAGCCTTCAACTGCTCCATATACCAGCCGCAAATGTTCAAATCGCCGTTATTCTGGTTCATACAGCTCGAGAAGTTCTTGATGTCCATCGCGCACGGGCCGGACGCTTCCTGGCCCGCGGTGGCGTTCGTGTTGTAGGCGCCGGCTTGGGCGTAGTTGAGGTTGTCGTTTGCGGCGGCGGGTTCCTGCGCGTATTCGGGCTGGGATGCCTGACTGCTGCCGCCGCCGAAGAAGCCTCCGATTGCATGGCCTATGCTTGAGCCGACTGCGACGCCGCTGGGGGGTGTTAGTATTGTTTTGCTTGTGGAAGGAGATGAGGGTATGGTGGTTGGGAGAGTGAATGTGGAAGCTGGGCTGGAGCTTTGCCACTTGATGCGGGAGGGGGGAGGGATGGTGACTTACGCAGCGGTGCTAGCCATCTGGCCGAAGAGACCTGGGCTTTGAGACTGAGCTTGAGGAGGAGCGTGCTGGGCCTGGGCGGGAGTAGTGGACATGGGTCGTTGCTGTTGTGGTGCTGGGCCGCGGGCTGGGGGTGCAGCTTGGGGACGGGTTGGTGCACTTCGTGCTGGAGCGCCGCCGCCTCTTGATCGTGGCATCTTGATTGACTGTTTAGAGAACTTTGCGATTTACAGAGGACGTTAGATAGGCTGTAATGTGATGAGTTGCAGGGTTGTGAATCGTGATGGACGAAGGTTTGAAAGTGAAGTTGCAGTCACGTACTATTTATGCCACGGGTGACCTCCCCGGCAAGGCTCTTTCTAGAAAAGCTCGGCTCAACTTTCAGTGGCCAATTGCACTGTTTCGATGTCACCAGAAAACAATTGATTGTCTCCTCTACTATAAATCAAGTATCTATTACTACACCAATATTCTGCTGGAACAGCAGAGTGCCAAAGCCGTGACACTGGCCGTTAGAACGGGAGTAAATGGCCACTGTGCCCAATCTACCTTATGTATCGAAAATTGCATGTTGTCCACGTTGTCAATCTGTTAGTAAATTACATTTGAGCATTGCCATTCACCAGAGCTTCAAGCATTAGTACTCGACCACAAAAGCGAGCTTATCAAAGCCAGTATTGTTCTGGCTGGGAACCAGAACGCTCAATCCCTTCAACCTCTGCTCTGTGTACTTATGCTTCCTGTGCCCCCTCCCTCTATCTTCTTCGATCCTTGGTTGTTGATTACTTTTCCGACAATAGGGCTTGTACTTCGTCTTTTGAGTCCTTGAATGTTCACACCGCCCCTCACAGCAGCCTATTCTTCTTTCATACGACACGCCTATGCTGGCGGTGGTGGTGGGGGTGCATCTCCCGATGGCGGTGGAGGGGGTGCGTTCGGGTCAGACGGAGGTGGCGGTGGAGCTTGCGAATATTGCTGCAAGAATGAGCTTAGATCAGCACTGAAACCCGCAGGAGGTGCTGGCGGTTGGTCGTAGCCGTTTTGACCATAACCCTGCTGCTGGTACCCGCCATAACCGTAGTCTTGTGGTGGCGGGGGTGGCGGAGCTTGCTGTTGCCATGGAGCAGAGCTACCGCCAGGAGGAGCATAGCTGTTGTAGCTGTCGTTTCGCGGCGCCTGCTGCTGCTGTTGCTGCTGCCAGGGCGCAACTGAGCCGCCTTGGTCGTAGCCGCCACGGTCTTGTTGACTGCGTTGCCAAGGTGCAGCATTGCTCGCGCTCGCCCCAGGTGCTGGTCGATCCCATGGGTTTTTCGGCGCAGCACCATAGCCAGTTGGATCGTAACCTCCTTGTCCGCTCTCTAGATATCCTGCTGGACCGCCGTTCGATGGGTTGCCAGACAACTCTTGCATGAAGTTCTCCATCTCCTGATCGACAGCATCGCCGGCCCCGATCCTTCTCGCAGGAGGACCTCCAGGAAGAGCGTTGCGGGGGTCGCTGCCACGCTGTCTGTCTGGACAATCTCGTGCCATATGCCCAGCGTTTCCGCAAACTCGGCAGATGATGTTGGCGGTGAAATTGCGCTGCTCAGGGCAATCGTACTTTCGGTGACCAATTTGACCACCTAGCAAGTTGTTAGCAAAAGGGACTCTCCATTCAAGGTGCAACTTACAGTTCTGACAGGCTTGATTCTCGTCATCTCGGAGCGTACCGTTGAGGGCGGCAAGCTCTCGCAGTTGATTTCGCTTGAGCTCGTTCTGCCCTTCGGGGATGGAGGCGGCGGTCTCGATAACATTGTGCACCAACTGCTTGGCTTTGTTGACCTTGTCTTCGGTATCTGCCATGATCAAGCAGTGTAGATCCTCCTCTTGGTTGCTAGTGTGAGCTGCATCGGATCGGCCTTTTCCTTCTTTCACAGAACCTTTTCCTCGGATGGCAATTTTGGCGCCAGACTCTGTCTCCATCTTCTTGAGAGTGTTACCACGAGGTCCAATCAGTAGACCAACTTAGTAGAGAAAAAGCTAGGTGTTAGTATGTGATGTACTCAGGAAAGGCAAAGTGATTAGAAGGGCAGGATGTTAGCACAGGCTGTCGAATCGACCACTTGCGAGACCAGCTCAGCAAGCATCATTACATCGATCGCAGCACTGCTTACAGTGGAAAGTGCTTGGAGAAGTGTTAGGAGGTTAGCAATCATACTGAAGTTAATCTCTGGATAGTCGTTAACAGGCACATAGACTTTCTCCTGTGTTTTAGTAGGTCGTCTGTAGTCAGATGGCGGGTGGTAGTTGGGGATGACTTTCATCGCCTTCTCCACGAGCTTGTGTCGTTCGTCTTCAAGTCGCTTTCGATACCGGTACTCCCTGGTATTGACACGACGACCGAAATTGTCGTACTGCGGAGGAGGGGACGGGGATCTGGTTATGTTAGTGGGAGATTGGGTACTTTCGGCCGCGGGTACATACCGGTCGCCATCCGCGGGCACAACGTCGTTGATTCGCAACTTCTGGCTGATCTCTTCGATACGCAAGTGCAGAGTGTAAGCTTCCAGCTGTTCAGAAGTCATGTTGGCCTGAATCATGGTTGGTAGGCCCATCAATCCAGCAGCCTTATTTTCGGCAGCATCACCCCATCGGTTGCGCTTCTTACGACGCTTCACGCCATCGGCAGCAGGTTCAGCTGGACACAGATTAGTTGTCAGTCGCGGCACCGATGCGGGCAACTCACCTCTGGCAGGACTGCGACCTCGCTTGCTCGAGTACGAGTCCTCACGGGAGGCGTATGAGCTACCATTCTGCGAGTCTCCAGCATCATCGCCTCCGAACCGACGGCGATTTCCCAATGGGATGTTGTTGGAACCAGTGATTCCCTGATTACGCCACGACATCTTGCGCGTGTTGGTTGATGGGAGTTTGGGTTCTGCTAAGTGGAGAGTACAAAGTTGCGACAGGAAATCATGTTAAGTGAGAGCGCAGGCAAAACCACTCTAGGGATGTTTCCTATTTGGCACTAGCGCCACGGCACCCCGAGGTGATATCCTGCTACTGCTACTGGCAGAGTCCTTGCATTCCACGAGATCCATTTAACAGCGTCTGGCGACGTTTCACTTGCTGGTCAATCAGCCGAGTTGGTGTTCACAAGCCGTCAGTAGCCATCAGGAGTTCATTCTCCTTTATCTGAGCAGCAACACAATGGTCTACCTAAAATTTATTCGAGACGGATAACAGACGACGGAAGTCGCCTGACCGTAGAACTCGCTCGTGTTCTAACAAGGCAGTGGTGCTCTCCCCAGATTTCTCATTACTTTGGTCGCCGTCAAGCGTCTTCGTTGCCAGCTAACTGTTTCCTTCTCACCACCCTCACCCATCTCCGTCTCCTCCACTCACCCGTTCTGCCTCTGCCTCCGAACTTGATCTGCTCTTCCCAGTCTTTCTCTCCTAGGCTTGCTTTGTCTTTCCTCGTCTTCTTGAGCCTCTGCTTGGTTCTTTCCTTCTCCTCCTTCGAAGCATGCTCTCCGATATTGTAATCTCCGTAAGCCAACCATACCTCCTCATCCCGTTCCAAACCACTCTTCGTATCGGTTGAAAGAGGTGGCAGATCCCAGACCCACCCGCCGAAATCCGCGTTCACCGAGTCCCTCCGGTTACCTTGTAGCGCTTCAGCGTGCATCACATCGTATTCAACTCCCACAATCAGGCGGTCGGCAACCCATTCACCTGCCTCGAGATCCAGTTCCCATTTCGGGGTATGCCAAGTCCAACCCTGAGGTGGCTGGACATCCTCAAAAAATCGTGTACCTCTCGGGCGAGATCCAGATATACGACCTGGCGATAGAGGGTCGTATGGTGTAGGCGTGTAGAGATGGGGTTGCCATTCTGCAGTTGATGCGCTGCCACGAGGATTGTATATTGATGACGATGAAGAACCCCCTTGTGGCAAGAGTGCTCGGTGTTGAAGTTCGAAGACCTCAACTTCGGCCGTCTCGGGGGCTGTAGAAAGTGTGATCTCCGACAGTGAGGTCAGGGTGTTTTGTACTGTGCGTGTCGTTGGGTTATTGGGTATGGGTAGGCCATACAAGATTGGCGGCTTGCCATTTGTAGTTGCTGCATTGCTTGTTTGCACGCTGTCCGAATACTCCGCCGCTTTGCGCTCTGCCTTCTTTTGCTGCTTGACAAGCCACTTTTGCGCTCGTGGATGTCCTGAGATGATAGCAACCCATCCTCCGATCAGGAGCACCCCACGGATTGGGAGCAACTGAGCAGATATGAAGAGAACGCACGTCATCAGGGAAAGGTAGAGAAAGACCATTGACGAGTAGACCTCGTCGGAAAAATTGGTGGCTGGCGCTACGTGTTGGACAAGAAGATCATGAAGATTGGAGAAATCGGCCATTGAATTCTGAAGATCGCGCATGTTGCGGAAGAAGTCCTTTGAAGTTTCTGCTGCTGGTCGGATAGTTCTAGCAGGAGCAATTGGAGGCCCACTGTAGCTGTAGGCTGTGAATTGGTCTGATTTCGCCGAGGACGATTTGGCTGGTGGAGGCGGTGGATGGCGGGCAATGAATGCTGGCACCATGACGAACAGTAGAGCAACAGCTAGTGGGAGCACTATCAGCAGGTACGGGTCGAGGCACACAAATGTGTAGACAGCAAGGAACGAGAGCGTATGTGTTGCAATTCTCCATGTGAAAAGCCCGATAAGGCGGTTCTGGAAAACGAAAACGATTCCGATCCGTGCGTTGAACCGCCGAAAGTTGTTGGACATGGTGGTCAAGCTGAAAGCTGGACGGCTGACATACTTTGATGACCGCCGATCGACCTTGGAGTCCTCTTCAGCCTCATTGTAGTCCTCTGTTGGGATCACTTGTTCTAGAAGCTTGTTGAAGAGCCTGTCTTGGATTGATGCTTTTGATGTAGGGCTGGATGTAGCCTTCTCAGACGTGACGGCATGAAGTTGCTGAGCTTTCTCTTGTATGCGGCTGGCAGATAGTCTTCGTCGAAGACGTGATGCTCGAGACACACTGTTTGAGTCTGTGTCTGATGATTCGGCATCAACGTCATCGGAAGTCACTGTAAGGAGAGGCAGAGGTTCTGCACGATTGGCAAAAGTATCCGCTGTGAAGTTATCCATGGTGATGAGCGATTTACTATCTGATCACCGTCTCTACTTTCCTTCGGTCGAATTGGCTATCTCATTAGATGAATATTTGTAGCATGTCGAACGATCTGCTGACCATTATGTCAGCGCTGCAAGGCACAAGGCTGTGACTGGAGCCGAGCCTGCGACCACTCACGACTCGGACTCGGACTCGAAGTTGCTAACTGTGGGGGTGCCGTCGGAAGTCCAGCCAGGGGAAGTTTTTGCCCAGAGCACCCGCTTTCAGTTCGGATCGACGCCTCCCGTACGCTTCGGCCCTTCAGGGGTTAGGAGATTGTGTTTGATCTTGTAGAGATTTCAATATCTCAACACCAACAATCTGCGATGGGCCATGACTAGTAGCAATGGGAAACGCTCTATGTTAGCAACTAAAGCCATGTTTGGTTGTTGCAAGAATGAATACACATTCCATTTCTTAGAAGATCTTCCTCGCGTTGGCGTTCACGGAGGGAGGACACTCCACTGCACCAGCTCGTACTTGGTAAAGTTTGGAGGAGTGATTGATGAGAGCTGGCACGGTGAAGATGCATGAGCTTGGATACACTCGGTACTCGTATACCGCTAATTGGCTGGAACGCGTGCCACGAGCACGCCGTACAGTGACCGTGATGGCAACGTGGGTAGAGGCGATGGAATAATAAGCTGTGCTCAACCTTGCTGCAGTGAAGCGTCAAGGAGACTATGGTGCCGGTATTGAGTACAAACAGTCGGCCATCTTGGTCCAGGGCTAGCTATTATATAACTCCTCAAAGTCTTCCAGGGCCGTGGCCATTCTCGCTGTTCGATCTGCTCAAGGCTTCTCTTAGGCACTAGTCACCCCTGTAAGAGCTCCGCATTTAGCACCAAAATGCACTATCGACACAAGTCAAATGGTTGGTCGGTTACCCACTCTGGCTACCTCCCTTGGGGATCGGGATTTTCTGATGTTGACAACCCTGTTCATCAGTACATGTACATTGATGTGCAGTACCTGCATTTCCCTCGAGTCCGACTATATGCCTGTCCTGGCCTTTATTCGTACACAGCGTCTCTTATGATGAGGCTCGACCGATAGCCAACACATCTACAACAAACATCGATCGCCCTACCTTCGAATTCGTGGTCGTGCAAGTCTGCAGAATGATCCTTGCGGACGCGATTTCTTGACCGATACAAAACCAGGATCCCGACTGGAAGGAAGCCAGAACATGTCCATGGTATGAGGAAAGCGCCTAGCGCTCACAGCTAGCAATAGCAGTGAACAAGCTCTCGCTTCACAACTGTCACCACAACCATGTCATCCAGATCCTCCGCTTCGAAGGTTATGCCTGCACAGTCTGATCCGCTACGGGGATACAATGGCACGAGAAGAGCTCAGGACGGGGATGCTGGTAGCACAGCCCCTCCCAAAAGGTCGACGAGATTCCGGATATCTGCAGCTATGGATCAAACCGCGGCCGACGTCGACGGTGCTGATCCATTGTATGTGCATACACAAGCACAAGCACAAGCACAAGTACGAAAACAACCACCTTCCTCCTTCGCTCAACCTGGTATGACCAACAATGACCAAACAATCAACGACGCAACCCAAAACGCTGGACCAAAGAGTTTTCTGCAGACGAGGAGGAGGCAGCCCTCGACGAACAATGCAAGGTTGCCTCATGGACCGCGTCCATGGGATCTGCAGGGCTCGAGTAGCAACAGGTAAGTTGATCGTGCTTGCCTCGAGGACTTGGACTAACGGCTTATATCAAGGACCACAAGTCCTGCCATGCCACCTTCTTATAACTCATTTGGCGATCTGCCAAACTCAACCTCAGGTAGTGCGCTGTTTCTCGAACCTACGCTGAACGACGTGGACGACTTTAGCTTTGCGGCAATCGATCCTACAAAGACGGTACCGCGGGGCCGACAAGAGTTGGACAATACACAGCATCCTAATTTCCAGGAGCCGACCTTCAATTTTGACGACTTCCACGATAATATCACGACCAACGAGCCAAATTTAAGCCATTTCCCCCGTCCAGGCGGTGAGCGATCCGTACAAGCGCCTGAGGCATCTTCGCTACCGCAGTTGGAGCAGAGGAAGGTTTCAGCCCACACCACGATTCCTGCGCCTACACGAAAGGTGTCAGCTGCAGGAGGAGGTTCGCTCTCTCGCAAGGACTCATCTGCATCAACAGCTAACCGAGTGTACGTATCAAAAGCCGACCCACTGGCTACAGTGACGCCTAGCACAAGCTCTGCATTGAGAGGACGACGGCAAAGCCATTTTCCGCCTAATGCTTTCAACAATAGCGGTACACCCCCCGCAACGGCGCCGAGGAAATCAGTTGGACCAGGGACGTTTCTTCCACCAGAGGACGGCGATATCGAGGTCAGAAGGCGCCCCAGTATGGGCGGCAGGAAGTCCAGCGCTGAAAGCAACTTATCTCGCAAGCAAGGCAAACCACAGGCCCAGGTGCTTAGGGACGGCTCTAACTCACCCAGAGCCGCGAAGGCTAAATCAGTCCTGGTACCCAAAAGGGTTTCCTCCAAGGATTTGTTAACGCCTTCGCGGACGCCAGACTCGCAGAAGACGGTTTCCACTTCCACCGTAGGCCAAACAACACCAGGAAAGCGTAGTGGCACTCCTGGAAGAACTGCGACACCTGGAGGTTCTAAGAGGATGTCGATGGCCACAGGCCTTGGTGCGCGAACCATCAGCCCAACTGATGCTAGGCGTATGAAGCGCATGTCTGTCATGCCCACAGCACCTCCTGTCCCTCATAGGCGTATTTCCGAAGCGCCACCAACACCACAACCGGAGCCGATCGTCACTCGACCAAGATCGACCGTGCAGTCCCCACCAGCGCAGAACCGCAGAAACGTGACTACACCATCCTCTTCGAGAACAACACCAGATCCGAACCGCAAATCCTACAGCTCTGGACAGTCTCTTTCGTCCAGCACGAGTTACAGTTCGACGCGCAATTCAGCGCATGTGCTACCACGTATCCATCAGAATCTGTCTACTTCCAGACTGCCGACACCGAAGCCTCGTGCTGACAACGAAGATGAAGTGCCACCGGTGCCTGCAATACCCAAATCTTATGACTCGCCAGCCAGCGAGATCGACCAACCTTTCTTTTCGGCTCGGTCCTCTGGCCTCCACCAGAATTCTGATACCCCAGAACATACAACGACCGCTATTGACATAGCGAACGCAATGTCTATGCTCGACGTTCCGAGACCTCCCAGCAACGTGTCTTCTCCAGTGTCCAGTCCAAGCGACCAACCAGCCTACCCAGATCAGGTGCAGGCGAGTCTGTTCTCGACTTCCCAGGCGAATGGGCCGCCTGCATACCCGGATCCATCGCAAGCTAGTTTCAAAGTCCCCGACAGGACCAGAAAGAGTCAGCCTAATCTGCGCTTACCACCTATCAACCTACTACCCTTATCCACACCAACTGCGGCTAGGATTCAGTCGTTCAAAGATTCGAAAAGCGGACTAATCGAAGTACCTTCAACACCGCCGGGAGCACGTTCTATGAAGACTCCCAGCACGCCGATGACAGCGTCCAAGGCCACCTTCTTCGCCAGAAACAACAGAGCGGTTGAAGGACCACAGAACTCGATCCGCAGCAGCACATCCCATTATGCCCTTCGTCATGAGGGCAAGCGTTTAGACGATGACAGCCCAATTCTGCCGCCATTCAATTTTGAGGCTGATAGTTCCAGTCAACGAAGCATGTCGCCATATATCTCATCTTCTCTGCCGAAAGATCCGAATCAGTTCGGAAACATTATACGACCAAGTTTCAACAATGGACTAAAGCGTACAGCGACGCAGCAACGGCCAAATGGGCCACGAGCACCAAGCTATTCAACCTCTGCAAAGGCGGAAGTCTCCACGCCAGTGACAGACAAATCAAGCAGCAACACGCCGTTGACGGCTGTGAACACATCAGCTCAGAATATCCAAAAGAGGAAGAGCGAAACAAAACTGACCGACCTGTCGGCCAATGATTCACAAGCGGCTCGTTACGATAACATGCCACCCCCAAGATTACCCGCTTCCGCTACGTGGTCTAACCTATCCTCAAAACCTTCTGCGAGCCCAACGCAGAAGCAAGGATTTTTTAGGTCGAGGCGCAAGACTTCTGCATCGAGTACCAATACGCTGGATCGTCAGGACAGTGCCGACAACACCATGACACATGGTTCAGCTGCTCGACCATCTTTAGAATCGGTGCGCTCGTCGATGATGACGCATTCCAACAAGTCTGGTTCTATTCTTGGGCAGACTTCCTCTATCACATCGAAGTCTACCTTACGGCAAGACTCGACAGATGAGAACGTACCTGATAAGGATGACCTTATTGCAGAAGAAGAGATGCGAAAACTTGCTTCCAAACGAAGAGATCTCGAAGCTGCCGCCAGAAAGCTAGATTCTTTGCGGGCTCGTGCTCGACCTGCCAAGAGAGTCTCTGCTTCAAATGCCCTGCAAACGACTAACCTGAACATATTCGAACGCGGAGAAATTGTAGATCACCCTGATGTGTACTTCACAGGAACTAAAACGGCTAAGAAGATTGTTGGAGATCTTTCTTCCTCCTCCACGAACTTCGGATACGATGATGAACGCGGCGACTACAACATAGTTGAAGGTGACCACCTACTATATCGTTATGAAGTGATTGATCTCCTGGGCAAAGGCAGTTTCGGTCAAGTGGTTCGCTGCATCGACCACAAGACCGGACAACTAGTTGCTATAAAGATCATCAGAAACAAGAAACGCTTCCACCAGCAAGCTCTTGTCGAGGTCGAGATTTTGAAAAAGTTGAAAGAATGGGACCCGCGCAAAAAACACAATGTCATTGACTTTGACCAGAGCTTTTACTTTCGAGGACACCTCTGCATATCAACTGACCTGCTAGACATGAACTTGTACGAGTTCATCAAAATCCACGACTTCAGAGGGTTCTCACTCAAGCTCATACGGAAATTTACGAAACAGATGCTCGGAAGCTTGGTGCTTCTGCACCACAAACGTGTGATCCACTGCGATCTGAAGCCAGAGAACATCTTGCTCGCTCATCCTGCGCACGCCGAAATCAAAGTCATAGATTTCGGATCCAGCTGCTTCGAGAACGAGAAGGTGTACACTTACATCCAGTCGCGTTTCTATCGCTCTCCTGAAGTCATCCTGGGTATGTCATACGGCATGCCGATCGACATGTGGAGTTTGGGATGTATCTTGGCAGAACTGTACACTGGTTATCCTATCTTCCCGGGCGAGAACGAGCAAGAGCAACTGGCCTGCATCATGGAGGTGTTCGGACCTCCAGAGAAGCACCTCATCGAGAAGAGTACTCGCAAGAAGCTCTTCTTCGATTCCATGGGCAAACCACGATTGACAGTCTCTTCTAAGGGAAAGCGACGAAGGCCAAGCTCAAAGGACCTACGGGGTGTCTTGAAGTGCGACGATGAAGCATTCCTCGACTTTATTGCTCGATGCTTGAGGTGGGACCCAGCACGTAGAATGAATCCACAGGAAGCGCTCCGTCATGAGTTTATTACTGGTGTCAAACAGGTGCCAGCTACAAATCGCCGGAACATCGTAAGTTCGGTCAGCTCACCCATGAAACGTGGCAACACGACTGTGGTCAACGGCTCTGCTCGACCGTTGCCACAACCTCCAGTGATTTCAGGGGGATTGCGGCCATTGACGTTGGGCACTGTTGCCTCAATATCACCCAGCAAGGGTGCTTCACGCAGAGTGTCAACGGCGGTCAATGGCGGCGCTAGTCAATCAAAGAGGGCTTCAAACGCAGCCACGAACACACCAGGCGGAGCAGCTGCACAGCGTGTCACGGTAAAAGCGATCAACAGCGGACGGCCGGATCTCGCTGCTGCTGCCGCTGCTGCAAGTTTAGTTCGATCAAGCTAGCCCATCAGCAGGATCGGTATACCTCATTCACGAAAGTCGATCATCATTGGTCAGATGACGAGCCGATAATACTGCATTGCCACCAGCATTAGGCATCAAAACCCCCAACTTGTCATGCGGTGTTCGTGATGCTTGTGTGCTTGGAGGGTGGTCGAGAGTCGCCAGAACTTATGCTGATTTATGTTTGTGGGGAATGCATTTGCGTAACAGTTCGCAGCTCACGGCCTGGTGGTGATCCAAGAGCGTCTTCATCGCCGCATGGGTTCTTTCGTTCTGCGGGAGTCAAGGAAGCGTAGGACATTTGCACACAAAATTATGACATATTGAAGCGGGTCGACGCATCACCCAGGGGTTCGTGAGTCTTATCATGCATGCATTATGGTGGATTAGGGCAGCATGACTGATGAGGACTGTACATAGAATAATGAAGAACATTCATGACTGTGCCAACCGTGCACTGCCGCTGTTGTCGAGGGCCCTGATGGTCTTCCCACTCCCACGTATAGCATATCGTGTGACGACAACAGGCAGGATCACAACACTACACTACTAGAGGGCAGGATCGATGGACGTGACAGTAGCTGCTTTTGCAAAGAGCAGACACAGATCGCACAAAGATACAACTGCAGTCTTATACAGTACCGTTTGTGAGCGTAGGGAGTCGGTGCTGCTTCACGCCCAGACATACTATACCGTTTCTTGACTTTCAGTCATGCACCTCTCGCAGCGACAATTCCCTCCAAGCACCTCGCTCAATCTCTCCCTCCGCTCATGCACAGGCAGTCTGATGTCCGTGTAATGGCTGAACACCTCCTCGCCCGCCTTGATTCCCGTCCACTCACGCTTCCCATCTCCACTCTCCCGTTTGCAGTCCGCCCGCTCCTCGTCCGTGCGTACAAAGAACTTCCTCCTGCCCTTCGGCGTCCATCTTACACTCGGGTCGCAGCTGTGATTCGCTAGACACCACCCCGGATGCACAGATGCGATCTCTGGTTTGCCGTCGAATGTCGACTGCGTCGCGTTGGCGACACCGCGGAACTTCGCGGAGAGGGTCTGTAGGATCCAGAAGTCGAAGGTGCGGAGCCAGTGGGCTGAGTAGGGCGTTGCGCGGGGTTCGGAGGGGGACAGGGTGCTGAAGTAGTCGAGCGTATATTGCAAGTTGTGGAGGAAGGAGAAGGGGAGCGTGCATTGGTATTGGTGGTTTGGGTTGAAGGGCGTGCTGGGGGCGAAGGGGGTGGGGTTGAAGTCGCCCCAGAGGTACTTTGTTTCGGGTAGGGAGAGGGGGTGGATGTTTTGGGTCAAGGAGATAGCAATTGTGCGTGTTAGGAGGAGGAAGTACAGGTCCCATTCTGGGGTTATTGTGTTTGTTGGTCGGCCGATGAAGGAGAGGTCAGTGTTGCCGCAGAAGGGCGCTGATGAGATTGTCTCTGAAGGCTCAGCTTCTTCTCGGTCATCTGTCGTGTCCCCCGGTTCGTCGGCTTCGTCAGACAGACTGTTGCCCACATTGTCTTCCGCATCTTCGTCATCTTCGTCATCGCCATAGTCTTCTAGCCTCGGCCTATGATACTCTTTCTCAGCTCTGTCCTTGCATTCCTGTGAGCAGAAGGCGATGTCGCAATCATCGCCATCGCACTGTCTGACGTCCTCAAATGGTATCTCTTCGAGCTCCTGTCCACAAGCATCACAGATAGAGTCTTCTAAAGGCCGGATTGCGGTCAGAAGCGACTTTTCGTTCAGCACTTCTTGTCCAGGTTGCAGATGCGACTTAGCGAAAAGTCCGAGCTGATACGATGTGTCCCCACTTGCATTGCCGGAATCATCGAACGCCGGAAGAGCTGTGACCTTGGCTTCGAGATGAGAAGAGATGTCTGAAAGATAGCTGTTGAGCTCATCAACGGACCCTGTGTTGTTGCGGGAAGGCTCATAGCATGACCATGGATAAATCTCGCGGCGAGAATGCCCAAATTGAAACATTATTGCTGAATCGAGGGTCTCGGTAGCTCCGTCTATGTTGCGTGGTGCACGAAGGAGTTCGGTCCAGAAAGCTATTTTCTCTTCCACCCACTCATCGGTGTCTGAGAACTTCGCAAGCCTAACATCCTCCGTGAGTTCCTCTCGCAATTTTGCTGCATCCACTGTGGCCCCGACCTCCGTCAAACATCGCACGAGAACTGCAAGTGCTCTTACTTTCTCGCAGCGTGCACTATGCACTCGCCGCTCGTCACCAAGCCGGTCGCCGATGTCCTTCAGCCACGGTCGACCTTCCAGGTCATGAGCTACCAGATCAGTGACAAACTCGTCGCTGAGCTCTTTTTGGCACAATGTGTATACAGTGTAGGCGTCGAATGCGGCAAGATCGTGGTACTGGAGTGCTTCATAGACACGTGCCCGCTGTAGGATGAGAGGTGGGTAGCATTTACCATGTCGAATCATCTTTTCCGTTAACCATTCTCTATGGAGCAATAGCTGGAAGAGCCTTGTCGCAATTGGCTTGGGGACCGGCGAAAGAAGGGTCTTCAGGTCATATAGAGCAGCGTGGACACCGTGGGGATTATTGATCGGAGTGTGGGAAAGAAATGCATCTGCTCGGTCAGCCTGTCAGACGTGTGGCCGGTGCATGCCGAGCCTGAAACCCTGGTGAAGCGGCGCAGAAATCAGTGCCGAAGGTCATGCGGGACGTTGCTTCATCAGATATGTCAAGCAGCGATGCACAGCAGACGATGTACACACCTCGAAGATATTTCGGCAGAGCCGAAACATGAATGCTCTGATTGAAGTCCAAGAAAGCCAAATCGGTCTTTACATCAACCGACGACATACTTTCTTGCATTGTGACTTTATGCCTGCCCTATTACGAAGTGCGTAGTGTGTGCTCTGAGGTTATTCGAAGAGCAAAAGAATTTCGAACATTTCGAGAGATGTGCTAATTCGCGCTAGACCAAGAGAATTCTAGTGAGAATTACCTGATTGGTGAGCTTGGCCCGTGAGATCGCCCTCAGCCAAGAGCGACACCTAGGATGTGTCTGAACAGGGCTACGTAAATCCATCGTTGAACGGAGCATCTGCATCTTGAAACCCTTTGTCCATACTTGGGAATCGAGCATCTTTGGCGTTCTGGTTTTCTGCTGTATTACTACCTAGGTACCTTATTGCTGATTGACCTCTTCGATTTGGCTTGCCAATCAATGATCTTCGTCTGAGGACTCTCACTTCGATATCTGTTGTGTTACAAGTGGCTTTACCCATATTAACATACCTGTACAAGGTCGGGGGCAGCGCTCCCGGCGCATACCATCTAGGTCTGGGCCTTGCGTTTCCGGGTAAAGTGTAACCTTGACGACCAAGAGGAAAAGATGGCGACGCTCAGCGCCTCAACTCTATTCAAGAAGCAGGATGGGGTATTCGCCCTGACAAAGGACAAGACCTCGGTGTCATGGACACCAACACAGACTGGCGCATCGCCAGCGTTGACACTGGAGGTGGCCAAAATCACGAACCTGCAACAAACTCCTCCAGACAAGCCCAAGGCAATACTCAAAGTCGTATATGCCGAGTCTGGTCAGACAGAACCTGCCTCTTACGCGTTTCAGTTCACAAGCAAGACGGACGCAAGAGGTGAAATGAACGTCATTAGAGATGTGCTATCAGAGGCCATGGCTAAGGCGAAGCAGATAAATGTGGCTCCGACTGCAACCGGTGGTGCGTCTGCTGCGATGACTATTGCTGCAGCAATCTCTGGAGGAAAGAGCAGCACATGGGAGGACGATGAGAAGCTCATATCAGATGTGCGGTTGCAGCAAGGCTTGCTGAAAGACAATCCTGAATTACAGAAGACTTTCATGGAAGCGAGGAACCTGAAACCGGAGTCACTATCACTGACACAATTCACCAAGCAGTTCTGGGCATCTCGCGTGCATCTACTGCGAGCTCATGCCCTTTCCCAGACACAAACCAAAGGTTTATACAATGTCTTCTCTATTGTCAAGTTTACCGGAGAAGGTAACAAGCAGTTGAATCTTACTTCTGAGCATATCAAAGCCATATTCGAGCAATACCCCATAATGAGAATCGTATATGACGAGGTTGTACCAAAGAGGATCAAGGATGACCGAGAGTTCTGGTCGAGGTTTTTCCAAAGTCAACTGTACTCGACGCTGCGTGGTCTGAAGGTTGATCGAAGGACAGAAGCTCGAGATGCAATAATGGACCAGTATCTTGAGCATCCAGAATTGACCGGTGCCAGACCAACGCCGACTGAGCTGCATATTCCGAAGTTCATCGATCTTGAAGGCAATGAGGAAAACCACAGTCAGAGGAAAGGCAACCGACCGGATGCTGAAAACCGTCAGAGCTCTCTTGAGAAAGGGCCCATAATACGGCGTCTCAACGCGATCAGTGAAAAGCTCATGGCTGCAGTCAAACCATCGGATGTAGATGCTTCTGCACCTATTGGGGTGGATGAGTCAGAGTACGAACAGTTACGTCTTCGTGATTTGGCAGCAAGGGATGAGCAGCAGCGGATAGCTCTAAACATACGAGACCAGTCTCATTTGTTCTCGGATAATAGAGGGACTACGGAAGATGCTGAAGTCGCACGCATTCGTGGACTCAATCCTTCCAAGGCGATCCAGAAGGTAACCCACAGGCTTGATGATGCTTACTCTAAGCCTGGAAATGCTCCTGTTGTTGACATCGAAGACGATGAAGATGAATATATGGACGAGGACGAACTTCGGCAGTTGCAAGCTGACTCTGGTTCGTCTTTAGCAAACAAGCACATTTTCGAACTTATCAAAGCTCACCGCGACCAATCTACCGAAGCTGCGAGTCTAAGCAATAATCCGAAGACCTACGGCGGTCTCTCGGAGCAGGTTTACGAGCGCCTCATCCTCACACATGCCACTACACTCGAGTTTCTGCGCCAGTTCTGGTCGGCCTTCCTTTCTGGTGACCCATCACGAGCCGCCGAGATCGCTTGTCTTAGCGAATCGCTCAATCGTGCATCAGACCGGATCAATGCCATTGCGGCAGATGCACAAGCTGACCGAGAGGAGAAGATCAAGAGCTACGAGGGTCAGGCAGCACAGATCTTCAAGCAGACGGGAAAGCGGAGGAAGGTGGATCGTGCTGCGGTTGGAGGAGGAGAGAACGTGGTTAGGCAGCTCTTAGGTCCTTGCGTCAAGTCTTTGAAAATTGCTGTCGACAAGTACAGGATTACCTATGAGGAACAGATGAGAGAGCTCCAGTCGCAGCAAGCAGGAGAATGAAGAAGCAGCATATTTGCTGTTCAACGGATTGGGAGCAGATTGAACTTGTTCGGCAATGCTCCTCGTGGCCGAAGTCTACGCACAGACCTAGCGTTGCTCCCCTAGTAGGGCACGCAATCTCAATGCTATGTTCGAATCTTGCTTCAACGTTGTTGCTTTTACGAACATGCAGCGGCTCCTCAGCCAACACACTTGTTCAGCAGAACGTCAGTGTCCCAGGCATTACACTGCGGCTAGGCTCGCATCAAGTACAAGGGCACTTCTTGCCTTCGTTATTGGCTGAGCAGTTCTTGTGTCTTCGCTCGAATGCAATGTAGGGCGTTGCATGGCGGCCAAAACGCATTGCCTACATCCTCGACAGCTCGGCATCTACGAGTTTCTGCATCGGCGGAATCGGATCACGATCCTGGATGCCTGATATACTTCGTGGCTGGCTGGTTCCAACAAACTCATTCCACTCTTCGTCTGGTCGGGCCGTGACTCATGCCTCTGTCTGACTGACACATCAGCAATGGCGGTCATGCTTCGATATGAGCCGCTTGAGGCGCGGCTTCCTGATTAGATTCATTCCTTTGCCAACAAAACCAAGTGCAGCTCCAAATACACTTGAGCAAGATCTCTTCGTCCATACCTGCAAATGTTGCTGGTCGTTGTACGTTGCACTCAACCTCCTCGGACGAACAACTTCCCCACATCACGTGCTTTCGCCGGCTCCTACCCCGGACCTCGACTCTCCTCACCGAGCTTTCGAGATCCGCTCATGACTCTCGGCAGATATCTCGGCCTATCAACGCTGATGTCTTCCATGTCCTAGTCACTGATTGTGGCAATACCTTACTTAGTAGTCTGACGATGCAGGAGGAAACAAATATGGATCGTCCGAAAGGCCGGCTACTTGTATATCTCGCCTTGGCTGCTCCGGAGGCTCAAGCTTCACCTTCTCTCATATGATATACATCCAAGCCGGCCACATCTTCTGCCGTAGACGCTCTTAAGCTGCGACAGCCACCTGCCTCGGTAGCTTCACACTGATCCGAGATACCGGTACAATCTGCTATCTACCTAGCATACCTGTAGGATTACAACCATGGTCCCCCGCCCTTCCTTCGACCCCACGCCCTACAACCACCCCCTCATCTCCGAGCGCGCCATCGACGAACCCCGCCCCCTCCGCGTCATCTACATCGGCGCCGGCATCTCGGGCATTGTCGCCGCAATCGTCTTCCCGAAATACGCCCCCACCATCGACCTTGCCATCTACGACAAGAACGCCGACGTCGGCGGCACATGGTTCGAGAACCGGTACCCGGGCGTCGCGTGCGATATCCCCGCGCACTCGTACCAGCTGAGCTTCGAGAGCGATGTTGACTGGAGCGCGTTCTATGCTGGGGGAAGTGAGATATTGCGGTATTGGCAGAAGGTGGCGAGGAAGTATGACGTGAGGCGGTATATGCGGTTTAGCTGTCGGTGCGTTGGGGCGAGGTGGGATGAGGGGGAGCGGAAGTGGAATGTTAAGTTTGAGCGGGTTGATGAGAAGGGAGATGTGGTTGAGGAGTTCGAGGACGTGGGCGATGTGCTTATCACGGGTACGGGGGTGCTGAATCAGTGGAAGTGGCCGGATATCAGCGGGTTGAAGGACTTTAAGGGGAAGTTGATGCATAGTGCTAGTTATGATGATTCTTATGATGTTACGGTGAGTGTTCATGGCAGGTGGAACTTCGTTGAGGTGAAGGGTGCTAATGGATTCTGCTAGGACAAATCGATAGCAGTTATTGGTGCTGGGAGCAGCGGTATTCAGGTAGTGCCGACGCTACAGAAGAAAGTCAAGCACATGGATCACTACGTCCGTGGTAAGACGTGGATTGCTGCCTCTTTCGGCCATGAACTTGTCGAGGCACGCAATAACGGTCAGGATGGCAATTTCACTTACACGGACGAGGAGAAGGAGGCTTGGCGCACGGACCGGGCTTCGTACGTCAGGTACAGGAAGGCGCTTGAGGTGGGCATGCAAGGCGGCTTCGCAGTGACACACCGCGATACACCGGAGCACAAGCAGGCACGCGAAGTGTTCGACAAGGGCATGAGAGAGCGACTGAAGAAGAAGCCAGAGGTCGTGGAACATATGCTGCCTGATTTCCCACCGCTGTGTAGGCGGCTGACACCAGGCCCCGGCTACCTCGAAGCACTCTGCGCCGAGAACGTAGACGTCATCCCGCAGGCCATCGACCACATTGACGAAAATGGCATCGTGACCAAGGACGGAAAACACAGAGCAGTCGAAGCAATCATCTGTGCTACAGGCTTCGATACATCCTTCCAAGGACGGTTTCCCGTGATTGGCCGAGGGGGCCAGAACCTGCAGGACCGGTACGCCACGCGTCCAGAGACGTATCTCAGTGTCTGCACGGACGGGTTCCCGAACTACTTCCAGTCGCTTGGCCCGAACTCTGGGCTGGGCAACGGCAACCTACTAATGCTCATCGAGGCGGTCCAGCACTACGTTGGCCAGATCCTGCGAAAGTTGTCAACGGAGAACGTAAGGACCATCGAGCCGAAAGCCAAGGTGGTCAGGAATTTCACAGACTATTGTGACGCATTCTTCAAGCGGACAGTCTTCTCAGCTGAATGTGGCTCGTGGTACAAGACGTCGCCACCGGGTACAGATCCATCGCAGAGGGGTAAAGGCAGGGTAACCGCCCTATGGCCCGGAAGCTCCATCCACGCCATCAAATCGCTCGAGAAGGTGCGCTGGGAAGACTACGAGATGTCAACCGTCGACGACAACGAGTTCGGCTGGTTCGGCGATGGTTGGGGAATCGCGGAGAAGGAACAGGACGCCGAGGGTTTAAGCTGGTATCTGAATGGGACCAGGTTTCTACATGAGGATTTGCCGGATCCGGAACGCGTAGATGGAGACAACATTCAGGCGGATGGGTTGAAGAAGGGTGAAATCGACACCGACGTGAAGACGCCGGAGGTGTTTTCGACCTAGAAATTCGATGCTTGAAGAGTACCATTGTAATTTCGGACGGCTATGGAATCTTTCTCACATGCACCTTTGATGTACAGTTGTAGCCTTGGTGTTGAGCACACGTGTCTGCTTGTGGCTCATCTAGTAGCACAGAAAGTTGACTAATGTCCTGCAAACAACCTCCTAGAACGCCTCACTGCACCTCTGCATGCGCCTCAGCGACGCGTGTCAAGCAAGTCCACACGACCCTGGCGTCGATATTGGTACCCCGTCCCCTAGACATCAGCGGTAGCAACATCGCCCTCAGCACTCATGGGTCCAACACCAGTAGTATTACCATTAGCAAATCCAAATCCAGCACCCATCATGCCGTCTCTCATCGTCTCAGCAAGCATTCTCATGCTCTCTTGGGCATTCGGACCTCCACCCATAGACATCTGCTTGAGCTGGTTCTCGACGTCTCTAACTCGCTTCCTGAACCTTAGCTGATCAAGGAAGAGCTGTTGCCGACCTTTCTCGAGGTCTCTCCTCTCAGCCTGTACAATCTCTTCCATCTCGGCGAACTGTGCGAGCTTCAGCTCGTACTTCTTCAAGGTCAAGTTTGTAGCTGCAGACACCAGTCGTGTTGCTTCTCGTTCTTCATGGGTGGCAAGCGCAGCCGATCGAGCTGCAGATACTGCCAGTGCCGTAGTTGAAAGGTCAGTCAGCACATGTGGTTTGTCTTGTGACGAGCCATCTGCGGGCTTGGATGCTGTATCGAGGTCCATCGAGTCCTCTGCTTTGACGTCTCCTTCTTTTCGTCCTTCTTGTTCACCGTCCTTCGATGTGTCCGCGGATTGGGCAGCCACACCCTTCTCTAACTCTTTTCGGAGGTCCTTCTGCATTTGGTCAATGGATCGCTGTGAAGCTGCTGCGACCACTGAAGGATCATGCATTTGAGCCAGAAAACTGACGACGGACATGACTGGGTTTTCCAGCTGGCTTATCGGTTCGCGTCCGCCGAGGGCTCGGTACTCGACTGATCCTGGGCCGTCGTCCATGTACTGATCTTGAATATCCAGCTGCAGGAACTTCATGACGCACTCTTCTCTCGTTCGTGTAGCAACATGACTTGCGACTTCATCCCAGTTTGTATCGAAGTTCTCCAAAGCCTCAAGCAGCAGAAGTGTCTCGCTGTCTGTCCAGGGCGCATCTTTGTCAGGTATATTCGTGTGGGCTGGCTCTTCCAATCTCGTGAAATCTGAGGATCTGTGGGTGCTCGGCATGCGTGATTGGTAGTAGCAATTGGGACACAGGTCGTATTTGACATCGTTGGGGTTGGGATTTTGGTTGCCGGTGGGGGGGTCACTTTTCGAATAATGGAATCTTGATCTCGTGCAATCAATGCCGCAGGAGTAGCAGTTTATGGTCTTCTTTTCTTGTTTAGCGGCATCTTGTATAGCTTTTGTCGCGTCATCTCCTGCAGTGCCATTTGCTTCTCCATTAGCTTTCTTGCTTGCGTCGTCAGATGACTTGATCTCTTTTCCTTTGTCGTCATAAATATTTCGGCGTACTTCGATATTGAGATCTGCTTTGCTTGCTGGCGTGGCAGATTTCGCCCTTTCGGTGGAGGCGTGTGGTTTTCCTGGTGTCGTGGCCGTGTTTGGGCCGGGCTGGAAAGGCTGTAGGCCTCGAGGTGTGTCTACTATGGTTCGGAAGTGGCCTGTAAAAGGTGGTCCAATGTTTGATGGTCTTGTCTGAGGGTCGACCTGAGCTAGATTAGTGTCATGAGAAATTCGCCATTAGACGTTGCTCCTACCTGGTAGTTGATCAGACCCCATTGCTCGAGGAAAGCATGAACTCGCATAATAGCGCAAACATCGCCCGCCAGGTTCCTTCGACATGCAGTCACTGTCAGGTACTCGACAGGATTCAGCCGATATGTATTGAGCATGAAATCACGATAGTCCTTGTACACTGCGGGCGTCTTGCTTCTGTTTCTGTTGTTGAAGAATTCAGGTAGCGATTTGACCTCGATCGGGTGGATCTGGTGCATGTCGAACCAGGTGCTGTAGCTTGGAAGGATGATCTGGTGTGTCTGCTGGATCAGATGCGATCGCGCCGCTGCTTCTATCGAGGCTTTCGACTGTGGTTGGCCGTCCGCGTCTGCGCCGTTGGCTGGCGCAGGTGTCTGTCTTTCTACCCTTTTCCCGGGGCTGCCTTCTTCCACCTTGGCCTCGTCGTCTAGTCCACCCATCTCAGCGTCTCCGGGTTCGGGATCGGCATCATCGTCGCCAGGTGCTAGGGTTTGTTCGGGTTCAGCGTCTGGGTTTGCGCCTATCGCGTTTGACTGGTCCGGGAGAGTCAGGCCAGAATTGTTGGCCATTCCAGACTGGACATCGATTTCTACCTGAGTGGGATCGGTATTGTCGCTAGGATCGTCTAGTACGTTCATCGGTTGTGCTTGTCCCGCAGGCTTATCGTCCCCAAGAGCCTCCCTCTTGATGGTCTCATGCTGCTCACTGTCCATCGCGCTAAGTAATAGCCAGAAATGGTTCAGCTCAATGCATCAGAGTGCAAGTAATCGGCGTCGCGCAATGAGCTTCCGTGATTGTCGCAAAGCGTCTTTTCGTGATGGGGGTCGCGACTGCCAGCGAAAGCGCAATTTGGGGTCGCGTCCAGTACGACTCCTTACGTGATTGGTTGATATGTGCAAACAGAACAAACTACTTGGCGGACCCTTGGACATGCGAAACGCTCCCATAGGGAGACTAGGATGCGAGGCAGGCACATGTGCTTCAATAAGGCAGTCTTCCTCTTAAGCGTACGATATTGCATAGAAGAAGAAGTATGGAGGTCTCAGTCCTTTTGCCTTCACACTGACTCTAGGCAATGCTAAAATGAAGAACGAAGTAGAAACATTCTCCGTGGCTGGAAGTTTAGGGGGGGCATAACAAAGCTGAAGCATGGCATCAAATTTGATCACTATCCACTGGGCTCAAACATCTCCCAGCCTAGTCCTTGTCTACTAGACCAGTCCTCTCTTGGTTCGATCTCGTCCACCAGGGCCTTGATCAGATCATATGTTACCTTTTCGTTGACCGCACTATCGTGCTTGTACTCAGCATGCTCCGAGACGTACTGTCTCATCCACCTTGCATTAGTCCAGAGCGAGCCATCTGCCCGGCGCGCGATAAGTTCCAGGTAACGCTCAATCTGGCAGCGCGTAGTCACAGAGAGGTTGAGAGACGACAGATAATGCTGCACCAGAGGTATGAGCCCTGGAAACTGATCTGTTGATGTCGGTGCGCCAGGCGATGGCCCATTAATCACCTCCGAAACAGTATGGAGGCAGTATTCATCCTCCACAGGTGAAAGTCCAGGAGGTGGGGTACCAGACGTGGTGCCGCCTGCAGTGTGCCGTACTCCGTTCAGCTTAGGACTTTGATCTAGCTCTGATTGCTGCGATGGCACTTCACTGTTGCTCGCCTGTGGCCGCAGGAAAGGCGAGGCTGCAGGTGTTGTCTTTTGTGGAAATGGGTCTTTCCTGAACCAGAATTTCTCGTCCAACAGTGCATTCCGTTTGTGTGCCGTCTCCATGTTTTCGGTCGTGCGTGCGATCGGTATGTATAGATTTAGGTCGAAGGAAAGGATAACTCTGGAAAGCAAGACGATGAAGATGCTGAAAGCTGCATTCTCGAAGTCTGTCATCTGAATCTCCATACTACGAAATTCCACTCGCCATCCGATGCTCGGGTTATCAGGTGGTGGCGGCTTGAATCGCATATGCTGCCAATTTGTTGACTGAAGATTCTCGAAGTGGTTCGACCCGTTGACGTCAAGCTCTTTGAGATCTTCGGAGAAGACGACCAGCGGGTCCCTAATGAACAAGTGCGCGAAATGTGTGGCGAGGAGATCGTCCATGCCGCCGTCAATCAATCTTTGTTTGAGCTTTTCATCGACGACTAGGTCGGGGTCGAGGTACTCCGACCTCAGTCGGGGATCTTGTGCGATGTAGGTACTGTTCGAGGCATAACGGGATTTGGGTATGCGCCATCGGTCGTTCTTGAGTGGAGCTTCTCCTAATTCTTCTCGTGTTCGGTCGTCCACTGCACGGCTAATCTGGTTCCATCTTACGTCCGTGTCTACCAAGAAACCTTTATATATCGGTGTTGCTGCTGTCAGTGCAAGCAGGATTGGACCCAGCGGTGACAATTGATCATAAAGCCGGCGACCCTCGTTGATGTTCTTTGCTTGAAAGGTGATCTGCAGACAACAGCTGCCCATGCCGAAGGCCATAGCATCCATATATACGCAATTATCCTTTGCAGCGCCATTTCTCACGTCGTCATCCTCAGGCCAGTTGTGCATATCATAGTCCACAGTCGGGTCGTGGAAGGGCCAGGGTGTTTCCTTGTCTTTGAAGACAGGCACATTGAGTTCCACTTTCCTCCCTCTCCGTCCTCTTATATTGGCTGCCAAGGTAGGAAATCTGATGTGTGGGTTTGCGATCTCATCTGGCACAAATTGAGATCGCAGAGCTGGTCCAGAAGGAGGGTAGTATGGTGTGATGAAGTCGTCCTTCGTGCCGAGTCGCGGAAAGGTGGTCAGTGTAACTGGGTAGTGGTCCTTGGCCATATGCTCCTTCGCAATCACTCTCCGCCGTTTCATATCCGCCTCTACCTGGAGAAGGTCTTTGAAATCAATGCTCCAGGGCTTCCCAGGAGTTGACTCGAGCATGAATCGACCGAATTCAGGGTGGAACGTCGGCAGCGTGCAACTATTCTTAGCCCCTTCGCCCCCCTGTAGGTCTGGCACCATTGAGCCATGCTTCGCAAGTTCTTCATTTTCCGCCAGTGCTTGCAACACTTCAGCCTGACTCAAGGAAAGTCTCACCTTTTGCTCCGATTCATCAACAGCGATTACGAGATATTCGACCTCGTCACCCCACAGAAGAACAGCACGCTCTTTGTCCTTGTTGTTACGCCATATTGTCAGTAACTGCTCTATGCCCCAGTCTCTGACATGTGACGCAGCTCCTTTGGCTTGGTCCCACTGCAAGGGAGTGCCCAGTTGTAAGAGACCCATAACACAGACTCCTGCAAGCTATTCTGTAAAGAAAATTCGATATCTCGAATGCGCAACAGCTGCCTCAGGTGTTTTAACCTGGAGTAACGAGCGGTTGGTGTGCTAGCTCCTTACAGCCACCATCAACAGCAATCGGTGACCGAGGATGTCGTTAGCATCAAGATAGTCAGTCATGTATGGGAGTCGCGATGGCGTTATGGCTGGCCAATCAGCGCTTGTGGGTCAAGTCGAGCACGGTTCCGAGAAACGAAGAACTCGAAGCGAGGCGCTCGAAGTCGAGACGAATTAAGACAGGTCATCTTGAAGAACACTACACAAGGCGTAAATCTGACTTCATGAGTAGCAAGTAACGTCAAAATTTCTTCATTGCCGGATTTCCAATCTTCCAACTTTGTATGTCCTCCTTATTGGCTAGGATTTCCTTTCAGCCGCACCGCTGCACAACGCCGTAACTACCCGTTCCGCCTTTGGCAGGTGGTCCTCCTGCTTACAAAACCTACTTCCTCCGAGAACATATAAGCTGCACAAGGACTACGAGCGGGTATGAAATACTGAATATAACTAAGCATGCGACTGAAGAGCTATAGTTCAACACTGACGGCCAGGTGGTGCTAGTCGAATGAGCTCGCGAGCCTAGAATGGGTAGAGCTTGCTCTTAGAAGGTTCAGGTCGCAGCCCCCTGGTCGGTTGATCAGCATATCAGCCTCGCATAGTCTTTAACACTATGTAATCTGCACTTCCGTTTTGCATCTACCTCTTTGCCCTGATCAAGCTTGAGTCTCGTGTGGTGCTAAGTGCCGTCCAAACCGCCCGAGCCGAATCTATCTGGGTTGACAGATGGTTGCCGCCTGCTAGGGGGACCCTGAAACTCCCCGACGCCGTTCACATGCATGTGTTGATTGCGCGTATGTACAGCCGAATCTCGTAAGTACCTGTCGTATGGCGCATCTGCCTTCACTCAGTTGCTTCTCACCCCACCTCTTGCTGCTCTGATCTCGTCCATTTTGGCCACACGTTTCTTGAATTCGTCGTACTGGCACTTTTCGTAGCTATGTCTCTCGTCCTGTCGTCGCTTCAGTAACCCGGCTTTACTCGTACACACTCGAGCCCCAACCTACCACGCATTTCCAAGGCAGGTAGAATTCTTTGTACCGACAATTATTCAGCGGGATGAGAAGGTGTGCACAACTATCGCGGTAGGCTAGCGGCAATTTGGCATCTGACATTGCCTGACGAGAGGCAGGAGCAGAGGCCGGAGCAGCTGCACAGCGTCAGTGACAACGAGCTCCAAAGCTGAAAGGCCATACCAGAGTGACCGGCCAGCCCCACGGTCTCCTTGATCGTCTCGGCCACAGTCATCGTGGGCGTTGAGGAAGAATCAGTCGCGTGGCAGTTGCAAGATCGAATAGCAATCAATGGCCCTCTCCTCGTCCGGCTTCAAGTCGAGCTCGGTTGGCAATCGCAGATTCGGCTTAGCTTGACGCAATGTCGTCAAACAGAACAAACCACCGAACAAATCCCACCGACGCGTTCTGCTATGCACGCGTTGAGTGAGATTCACCAAAGTGACACGACACATCACTACCGTTGCGGTCCATGTTTGTGGAGTGCATCTGTATAAGCAAAGAAGCGATTGCACCATGCAGTGAAGCTCCAAAGAGCATTTGTAAGTAAGCCGTCGCAACACCTCGACTTGCTGTATGGCTCTCTTCACTGCATAATTCCACCCATATAGCTAAGGGATCGTGATCATGGCCGACCCGACGGGAGACATCTACTCCGCTACCTATAGTAATGCAAGTTCGATTCCTCTATTGCGCACGGACACTGCTGACAGGCTGCATAGGTGCCGGTGTTCGAGCTAAAGCTCCCAGGGAACGACCATGTCATGCGCCGACGATCTGATGACTGGGTCAATGCCACGCACATACTCAAGATAGCTGGCTTCGACAAGCCCGCAAGGACCAGGATTCTAGAACGAGAAGTGCAGAAAGGAGTACATGAAAAGATTCAGGGCGGTTACGGGAAGTACCAGGGCACCTGGATTCCCCTCCCCGAGGGCAAGAATCTAGCTGAGAAGAATGGCGTTATTGAGAGGGTAGCCAAGATCTTTGATTATGTACCGGGAGACCGAAGTCCTCCTCCTGCTCCAAAGCATACCACCGCTGCCACTGGTCGCGCCAAGGCACAGAAAGCTGCCGCTGCCGCTGCACCACCACAGCTACGACACATCCCCAAACCCCCACCACCCGTCTATGCAGAAGCAAGTGAGGTCTATCCAGACCCGACCCACTCTCAGCAGTACTACGAAGAGAGCCATGGCCGTGCTACACCCGATACACAGTCGTTCATCGCTGACGACGACTTCATCCCCATGTCTCAGAACTCCACCGCGTCTAGAAAGAGGAAGCATGATGGGGAACTTGCAATCAACCAAGCCGCCGAACTGGAACATTATGCTTACGGCGACGAACTGCTAGACTACTTCATCACGGCAGGCGACGATCCAGACAGAGCTTTTGTCGATCCCCCAATGCCGCCTGACAACTTCGATGTCAACAGGCCGATTGACAAGCAAGGTCACACCGCTTTACATTGGGCATGTGCTATGGGTGACGTGCAAGTGGCTAGAGACCTCCTAGCACGAGGTGCCAATCCAAACATCGGCGCTGGAAGCTCCGAGGAGACACCTCTGATGCGTGCAGTGCTCTTTACAAATAACTACGACAGACAGACCTTCCCGAAAGTGGTGGCGGCACTTGCTGGTAGCATTGTAGAAAGAGATCGGTACGGCGCCACGGTCTTCCATCACATCGCACAAACCCTGGGCTCAAAGAGCAAATGGAACTGTGCACGGTACTACTGTGAAGTCCTCATCAACAAGATGCAGGAGATGGGAGTCAATTATGTCCAAACACTACTCCGATCTGCCGATAGCGCTGGCGATACTGCAGTACTGATCTCAGTACGGCACGGCTGCATGAAAGTTGCAAGCTTTCTGCTGAATCACTGCCCCGAAGCAGGCGATCAACCGAATCACAACGGCGACACAGCCAATGACTATCTTCGTGCTCTGAAGGAGAAGAGAGAATCTCTAGAACAGCCCCCGTCTTCGCCGCCCACCCTCGGCAGTTTCACAGGCAGCCGACGCATTCGAAAGGCGATGCCACCCAGAAGGAACGCTTCGCAGGCCGCTAGCAGCGTGCTCTCCAAGGTCGAGTCGGCAGCTCAAGAGGCTAGCAGTAAGCTCGCGACCCTGTATGAATCCGAGATCAAGGAGAAAGACGCTGCTATCACCGAAGCAAAGCAAGCCCTATCCGATTTCGAAGCTCAACGACATCAGATCCGCCAAGAAAGCTTCCACCTCACAGCCCAAGCCGAGGCCGACGACAACGCGCAACAGCTTCAAACCGAATACGAAGCTCTGCTCGCCGAGACACAGTCTCTCCTCGAGCAGAAAGACCACGCCGTTCTCCAGAACGATGTTCGACAGAGAGACCAACTGACAAACCCGCAGGCGTTCCGATCCGCGAATCCCCGAGGTCTGACACAAGACGATATGGCGGCTGCATTGCCGTGGGCCATTGAGCTCAATAATCAGCAGACCATCCGACGGCAGCTGATCAAGGATATAGCCGATCTGACCGCTAGTGCCGGTACAGGAGAGCGGATCGGCAAGCATCGCAAGCTTGTGGCTATTGCTACAGGACTAAGAGAGGATGATCTTGATCAGATGTCGACGGAGCTGCTGGAGAGCTTGCAGGCGACGTATTCGCCTGATAATCCTCAGACTCCGCAGATGGTTGCGCAGATGCAGGTGGTATAGGGCCCCTATACCAGACATCTGTGAAGCCGGCGCCCGGTGCTAGTCTGGCTGCACTGCTTATGCGCAGGTTACTTGAGGCTCGCGCAGGCAGGATAGATAGTTGAGAAGCACGACACATATAGCGGAGGTAACGGATGCGCAATGAAAGAGAATTGATACTAAGATACCCAAAAATGATGATTGTCAATGAATCAGTCAACCTATATATCTATCTGTCCTATTGGCAGCTCAGATCATGACCACAGTGTTGTGATCTTCATCCCATTATTATTCAGCTTCGCCCGCAAAATAGCACCAGGCCATTCCCTCAGCCCTAGTGTTCCACCAACATTATTGTTCCATCCACCTTGATAAGGAAGCTGATTAATCATCATATACAGGAATCCGTCCGCACCGATAGTAATTCCATCGGGCCAGATTATCCTTGGGTCGCGCACAAAGCCATGAGCTTGGAGATCACTGGGGTTGTAGTAGAAGATGGCATTGTGGGTTGGAATGCATTGGTAGATCAGTCCGTTGTTGTCTCCTTCGAAACCATTGGCTTCGCCGCCACGCATGCCGAGGTTCGTCACGTTGTTGGACGCTTGTTGTTCTGCGAGTGGTGTGTCGTCGTCTGTTACCAGAAGGGAGGCGGTGGGCACACGGTAGAGGTAGCGGCTGTTGATGGGGCTGTAGTAGATGTAGTTTCCGTCTGGTGTGATCTGGATGCCGTCTAGACCTTCTTGTTGGTGGCTGAGGGGTTGGCCCGGCACACGGTAGTAGAAGGGGTGGCCTTGGTAGGATGGGACGTCATTGTAGACACGCAGGGTGGACGGGTGCTGGGTCAATCGCCGCCAGGAGCTTCCGTCTGTGAGGTTCAGCATGATGAAGCCTGTGCGGCCTTCGTTGGAAGAGTCGACTATGTATGCTACTTCTCGGCCTGGGCGTAGATCGAACCGGATGTCGTTCATGTAGCTGTCTGGGAAGTGTACTGAGGGTGGGAAGGTGTATGTTTGGTAGATTGTGTTGTTGTCGAGGGAGACGCCGACTATCTTTGGGCCACCGGGTTGGGAGTAGGGCATTGTCTGGGTCATACGGCCAGAGGGCGTCATGGTATTGATCGTTGGGCGGCCCGTGTCAATGATCCACAGTGTCTCTGGACGGGTCGAGGTGTTTGGCGTGACATACAGGGCCTGGGCAGAGATGAGACCGGAGCTGTTGGCAGATCCGAAGGGAATAGTGTTGAAGGTCGTGTTGAGCTGGTCTACCGGCAAGTTTGTGGAGGCGTCAGGATATGGTGTTTCTGCTGTCATGTTGACCACCTCGCCCACTGTATAGTCTTGTTGACCACGACTGTAGGTCACAAACAGCCGGCCCGTGCTAGAAACTGCAATACCGACTGGCCAATACTTATAGAAGTAATGGACTTCTTCAACCGGTGGGCCGTATGTGCCATTGTCCACCCGCAGTATGGTGTCGTACCTAGATGTGTTTGCCACGAGACCCTCAGTCGCAATGGTGTTTCCCTGCTGTAGGCTCGCGTAGCTCGAGTTTTGAGCTTGAGTCAGACCTGCTAGGAACAGGGCAGCAGTAGCTAAGAACATCTTTACATGAAAGTACAGAAGGCTTACAGGCAGACAGTAGGAGACAAAGGCGAACTCGGGAGGTTGTTATTAGCTTAAGTAGTACTTGCCTTTTGCCGAAGCGTGACAGCACTCCCAGGGCATGCAACTGTTCTCATAAGCATTTCCATAACCTTCAATCACAGACGAGGGAAGCTGCGATAGGAGTGACAGGTCATGACGATGCACGGTAGATGAGGTCAACGAGATTGTGATCCGGGATCCACTGCAAGGGGCCTGGTAGTTTTGAGTTGGCTAAGCTCTCTCGGAGCTCCGGGAGGAAAGGATAACCTAACCCTTGTCAGCTATGTTCACGAGTTCTGTAACTGCACGTGGTAGAAGATCCGTTCAAGCATAGAATGTATCTACCTTGTGAGCAAGGCGGAGAATAAGCAAGGACAAGACCATAAGGCAACGGGCGCCGGACGAACACGTCACCTCTATGCTTCCGAGAATTTGGCACGCAGATGAAGGATGAAGAAACCAATGAACTGATACCCCGGTTCTACGGTATTTATGCTTATCTGAAGCCTACATTAACTCCGGCTTGTTCAGATGTCCCCCCTCCATCCTGTCTATCTTTCGAGACTCGTCGTGGCATTCTACCTTGAGCATGGGATTGATTCAGATACTGCTTGGTATTGCACAAGTCGCTGCAGGTTTCTTGTCCAGCGGTGGTAGCTAGACGCAGAGTGTCATAGCTCATTCGGCACCGGCATCATTGATCTTGTAGAATATCACAGAACCAACACACAGTGCCATGCAGGCTAAGGCTTACAAGAGTCAAAGGAGGAGGAAATACGTTCTATCTGCAACATCAAGTCTTCTTGCTCAAGCAGCTGGCAATGCTTCAAATTCTCTGCTTCACGTCGTACCTTCCTGCAGCATACTTGTGCCTACAACGAACTAATGGCACCTGTCATCATCGGCGGGGGTGCCAAAGCCTCAGGGAACGTGCCTTGCCATGCCAGCATTACCTGCAGAAGAGCACGTTCATCTCGTGGACGAGCAATAACGTTAAGACCGTGAGCTCGGCCGTTGAAACGTGCAAAGCCCAACGGGACGTTAGCAACAGGACATCCTGCAGCTGACGCGACACTGACAAGCCGTGAGTCACTGGGGGCCATGATGACATCAACTTGGTTCTCATCCAGAGCCTTTTCAACGCCGCCAAGCCCAACCGCCCTTACCTTCGCGAGGGTTGTGTTGTATTCTTCAGAGCTCATACCCGGTTTGAGGTATTTCTCTAACTGGCCTTGACTCGGGTGTTCTGCGTCTTGTTAGATGCTAAGGGCGTAAAAGCAAAGCTGGCTCACCTGGCGGCAATTCCTGATCTGCATGTTGTTTGTTGAACTGGACCAGATCCTCGAGTGTGTGTACTTTCATACTATCGAATAATGTAAAGTACGACTCAAGCAGAGTCTTGAATTTGGCCCCTGTCAAAGACATAAGCAGATATATAAATTTGACAACAGCACAAACATACCAACAAGGTCATCAAACCCTTGTGGGGTTTGAACGAGATCAATGTCGCGGACCACCCTCGCGCCAGCAAGTCCAATCTTGTGTGCAGCATCGTTCAGCTCCGTGATCTGGTAATCGCTAAGCTGTGGAAGTGTGAATAGTCTGCACTTCACTTACCGATTGCTTCTTAAACTCTTCGTTTGGCTCAGTAACGAAATCGGCCGGCTGCCATTTGTACGGGTCAACGAATCCAACGCGCAGGTCTTTCCAGTCGGAAGGTAGTTGGGAGCGTGCAACCTTGTCTGACGCAGGCGCTAGCACATAATTCCAGAGATTCAGGATGTCAGTGGCCGACTTCGACATGACACCAAGCGAGTCAAAGTCGGAATTGCCTGGCTGCGTCCCGAAGCAATCTGCAAGAGCAGGTGTCATCTTGAGTGCAAACAAGGCAGCACGACTTGCGGGCTGCACAACGGAACCATCAGTCTCCGCGCCAAGAGCAACCGGAGCGAATCCTGCGGCGACACCGACACAACTGCCGGAAGAGGACCCAGACGGTGTCTAGAAGAAGTTATCAGCGGCATTCAAACTGTGGTGTCGACACGTACACTATGGCCGAGAAAAGTAGCGTCGGCGAGAACGCCCCCTCTTACATACGGAGACAGAGTCTGCCGCCGGTCAGTAATTGCGAGTTGATTCCAGGAATGATGCTCACCTGGCCACCCACGGCAGACCACCCTGCTGTGTTGAAAATACCTTTGAAGTTGCCCAATTCCTGGTAAAAATCAGCTAAGTCTTATTAAGGCAAAGCAAACACAGACTCACAGACAGGTTAGTTTTACCCAAGATGATCATGCCAACCTCAAGGACTCTCTTGGTTACCGCGGCATCTTCACACGGAACGGCTCCCTTCAACGCAAATGACCCGCACGTTGTCTCAAGCCCTATGCTTGGCGTGTTGTAAGTGTCCTGCAATTCTTAGTGGTCACTTGTGAGCTGTGATGTGGGGATTCGTTACCTTCACGATAACCAGGATACCGTGCAAAGGACCCCTAGACCCCTTCGATTTGCGCTCATTGTCCAGCTCGCGCGCAACTCGCAGCAAATCCTCCTCTGAGCGCACAGAAATCATCGCCCTCAACCCCATCCCCTTAACATTATGCTTGTGTATCTGGTTGAGATAGACTCTGACAAGAGCCTCGCTGGTCGTCGTGCCATTCTCCAGCCTTTCCTGCAGATCACATGCAGTAGTCGTAAGCAGATCGAAAGCTGAATTATACGGCAACGCTCTGGGCGGCATTGGAGACACTAGGTACATTGTGAGTAGATCTGATATGGTGGAAACACGCTTTGGCATACCATTGTAAGTCATGACGTCGGCTGAGGAAAGACTCGAGACCGAGGGCCCAACAGTTTTTCGAGGAGGTTCTCGAAGGTTGCCAAGGGGCTATGATTGGCGATCAACAGCTTTTACACAGAGCAATAGACGAGCCAGACCAAGGGAAACAAATGATGTGCTAAGGGTTGCGACACATCAAGTAAGGCCTGAAGAGCATAGCACTCTGATGACAGGCAGAAGAGTAAGGGACTCGGCATCGCCGTGGCAAAACCAGCCAACCACAAAGGAAGCAACGTATAAGGGAGCAGCGACCCACCGGTATTTTTTGCTGCAGGTAACAGAGACTTCCGAACTAGACGTCAGAGCTATAAACCAATTGGCACACGGATCAGGAGGTGCTGAGAGCTTTCCCCACCTTCGTCCTCGTCCTCATCCTCGTCCTCAGGCTCTTTGCTTCTGGTGTGATAAGGCCTTCATCAAGGGCTCCGATGAGCAGCTTTTCGATAACATCACCTCATCGAATGCCTGCTATTGCCGTCGGTGTCGGCGGATGAGTTTCTTTCCGATCCTCACAAGAAGACCTGCACATAGGCAATCGGGTGCCTTCCTGTTAACAAAGCATTGACGGACCCTGAACGGAGGCTTGTTACTAGCCTTAGCTTATAGCATGTAGACCTTCAGAAGCCACAGCATAGGAGACGCGTTGTCGGATGAATGGCATAATCAGATATGATGTTCAAAAAGATAGAGCTTACTGCAGAGCCGCATGGACGCTGCTGTTCCCGCCTCGTTCTTCACGTTTGCACATCATATCAATATGTCACGTGAAGCCAAGATCACGCGCCAGCGCACGGCGTGTATCGTAAGCTGAACCGACCCGACAGCTAGATCAGCGGAATAATCGGTCGTTGAGCTCGAACCTGAGATGACGGTCGATACTAGCATGTCTCTCGTCTCTCTTCCTATCGAATTGCTGGATATGATCTGCCACCGCATCTACGACTTCCAGACTGGGATCGTGCATGACGACGAGACCAAGGCATTCTACACCTTGTGTTTGACATCAAAGCACCTGTATACAGCTTCTAAACCTCATCTCTACCGCCGCATTCACACCCGCCGCATGTACCTTCTCGCGAGATCGATCGCAAATAGCCCTAGTCTCGCTCTTTTGACCAAAGAGTTGCATCTGATGCTCGGACCCGACCAAAAATATGACACCGGAAAGGCATATACGCTGCTAAAGAGTCGTGGTTTTGTTCCTGGATCCTGTACTCGCCACCTGCATCCCGCGGATCAGCCGCTGATATCCCTGATGCTGTGTGAAGCCTTGCTAACAAAAATGTGCAACGTATCAGAGCTATCATTATGTATTGACAAGATTCCAACTCACATTCAGCTCTTCGACCCGAAACGATGGAGAAGCAAAAAGAAAGATTTTCTTCCACTCTTGAACGATCTCACGTTATTCCAGTCATACCGTTGCATTCAAGACCCTGGGCTCATTAGGCACATGCAATACTTGCTGCCGCTGCTCGCCCTCAGGAAAGTCTATATCGAGATGAATTGTGTCTGTGACGTTCCCGAAACCGGTCTTGCCTTGTCGACTTTAGAAAGGCTTGATATAAGCTGTGGCATCAGCCGAGCAGACATGGAATCACTCGTGCATGGCTGTCACGCCTTGCGCTCGTTTGCCTATAGCCATATGGCACAAAGCGACCCGCAAGTCAACATGCGCGACGTATTAGATACTTTACAGTCTCAGCGGAACACGCTCACCCACCTGAGCATTCACTTCCATCATGACGATTGTTATGAAGAAGACATCAACGACGAGGACATACTCCAGCAGCTCCACAACTTTGCGCATCTAGAACATCTTGATGTTGACTTTGATAGCCTGCTGGATCTAGACAGTGGGTGGGACAATGACTATGATCCTGATCTGTGCTACAGAGAGGCACGTTTTGTTGGCAAATTGCCTCGTACGTTGCAAAGCCTTCGGATATTCATTGCAGATCACAGAGTCATCAAAGAGCTTGAGGAGGTCGCAAAATGCAAAGTACAGGATCTTCCTTATCTCGACACAGTTACTCTGGAGTTCTTCGAGGAGATTCTGGGCGGCATAGACGATGACGACCAAGGGAACGAGGGCTGTCTCTGCGACGGCTTGGACCTACCTCTCACCGAAGCGAAGAAGGCGCTCGCTAATGCTGGGGTCCGCTTGCTGATGGAATGAGCACATCAGTGAAGACCAAGTTCGAGGGTAGTCAATGCGGAGTGTCAGGCTTCATCTGGGCTTGCGGTGTTTGCGCACCGGTTAGTCTCCTATATGTCTGTACCAACGTCGGTCCCGGAAGCGGTTGCCGCAGCTGACTTAATAATGGTCTTCGTAATGGTTACTGCTCGCTTAAAAGCTTACGTGAAATCATGACCGGGAACACTCCACTGCAAAGTGCCTGCCTAGAGCATGTCTTCCCAGGTAAGGAACGAGCTCTCGAAGGATGCCACTGCCGCATACGCTGGTAGCTCGTGCCTCCAGGCAAGGTGCTGCTGCAAACCACACCAAACACTGTATGACCGTAGAGATCAGGAAGAGGGGCAGATTTGAGCATCATGTCGAGCTTCAAACCTCATATGCTGTTATTCTGCTGGAAGAGAAGGAGGTCTAGGTATAGATGAAGACAAGTTGAGGTGCATGGGCAGGTGGTAAAGCACTTGCATCTAAGAGCCCAGAGACCGTGAACGACCATAATTCCAACACCTTCTTGACGACCAATGCTGTCCAATGTATGTGTAATAGGGCCATTGTGGTTGCATGTTTTTGGTGCGTTTTGTGCGCGGTTTTGGTGGTATACCTGAATCGGGGGTCATACGCCGTTAGCTCAAGTCAATGAGTAGGTACCCAGATTATCGGGTGCCCCGGCGGAAACTCAAGGCTTCCTTAACAAACTCAGACTTAAGAATTGGTCCCCTTACGGCAGTGGGTTAGGACCGCGGCGACAAAACTCCAAGATTTGACTTCCCGCTTTTTGGCTCGATATTGCACTCACCACTACGCAATTAGTTGCTGTAATAATCAAGTCACATTGTACAATTATACAGATATAGCAACTAGCGACGTCCGAACTAAGATCCTACTATCAAAATTCCGCTTTCTCACAAAGTTGCGTCGCCACTTGTAGAAGGAGCATAAATCAGATAGTTTCCGGATAAGGCTTAGCGTCTTTACCTTAGCTTCTAAGCAACAGCAAGTAGTGATTGGTAAAATTAGGTAGGTAGCTAAATCGAGTACAGTACTATAGGTAAATCGTACGCTACGCCGAGTCTAATACTACGGTTGAACTCATCTAGTTATATATAATTAGGCCGTAGTGGCAAGTGCAATATCGGGCTAAAAAGCGGAAAGTCGAATCTTGAAGTTTTGTCGCCGCGGTCCTAACCCACTGCTGTAGTCCCCTTGGGTTTCCGGACGGAGCCGGTGTGATGTCAGGGTCCAACGCTAGGCTATCTAGGCGTGTAACACTTCTCGCAAGATCGTCATGCAGCTTTTGCCTGGACGGTGTACTAGTGAGTCGTTTTACTCGACTTCCATACACACTCATCTTTACGAAGCATGTCGTCCCTACCATGGGCTGTAAGGTGGCGAAAAGCACTGGTAAGCGCACCCAGACTGGTGCCTGATGCCGTGTTACGGTTCACCTCCCCCGAAGGGCCTCAGCCGGTAGTCTTCGAGATACCTTCCCGTGGGTCCCATTTAATACCACTCTATGTCTTTATTCCTCCATCACCAAGTTCGCCGGAGCAAAATAGTTCTTCAGTCGACCTGCCAGTCTTGTTGGACTTTCATGGGGGAGGTAAATAAAACCCACACCTCATGCGCACTATGTTACTGACCCAATGAGGTTTTGTGCTTGGCTCATGCCAGGAGCAAGCACCCTTCTGCGCAAAGGCGAGTCGCGAGCTCAACTGCGTCGCCATTTCTGTAGACTACCGGCTCGGTCCATATGCTCAGTTTCCAGCTGCTCTAGAGGATGCCGAAGATGTGTTGAACGCCATTCTTAAACCATCTGAGCCTGGTTATGCTGTTTTGCGAAGCCGCATCAACGGTTTCCTTACTAAGAAGTCACGGCCGCAGGTCAAGCTGGACGCCACGCGCATAGCTCTTTCAGGCTTCAGCTCAGGTGGAAACCTTGCTCTGAATCTAGTCATGAACATTAACCCTGGAGGATCACAGCTTCCGGGACCATGGCCTTGCATTATACCGGGAGACTTCCCGAACGACATACCTGTGCTGTTGTACTATGCTGCTATCGATTGTCGCAAGCTTCCATCGGAGAGGGAAATCATAGCTGGGTTTCATGATGCGCCTAAAAGTCTTATAGCTTCGATGCAACTCGAACAACATCTGATGCCGACATATCTTCCTCAGGAGTACAGGGAGCACCTCAGAGCTAGTCCCGCTCTAGCAGATGTCAATGGGCTTCACGAGAAAGCAAAGTGTCTGTTGCTGCTTGGGGAAAAGGATAGCTTGAGCATGCAAAACGAGATCTGGGCGAAGAAGGCGATAGATGAGGGAAGGAGCAAAGATGTCAGCATACAGAAGTTTATGGGTATGGTCCATGGTTGGACACAGTTCCCTGACAGTTGGTTGGACAGCAATGCACTCAGCAACAAGTATGAAGCTCACAATAAGGCCGTTGAGTTCGTGCGGGGCCATTGGGCAGCAGCATGAAAGGGCCAGCTGTAGCCATGGTGACCTTGACTGAAGGCTCACCAGACCACGGTCGCATCACCATGGCCGAGCAAATTGACTGGAGATTGGCCAACACAATGTACTGATGCAGATGCAGATGCAAAGACAACTCACTTAATGCTTCACAAAAGTTACGGTATGTTAACAGCGTTTTGCGACGCGTCGGGGGTGCCTCGTTGTCCAGGCAATAGCCGAATTTAACCCTAAATCCCCAAGTGTTTACAATCGCAGACCGGAGCACTATACACTACACCTCGTGCAGATCAAAGCTCTCGGAAGAGCTGCATTGTTTCGCGAATACAGCTTACAAATATTCCCTTAAGTCCACATGTTTGGATAGTGTGTGCATCGACATCTCAATATGCCTTCTTCGGTGGCTCAAACAGCTCGCATATTCGAAGACCCAGAGCCTTTGACAACATCGCCCAAAAAGAAAGGATGGTCAGGTCTCATGAAGTCTGACGCGACACCCGGTCCTCTGGGAGAAAGGCACATAAACAGTCCGCCTCAGCCTAAAAAGATACCCTTAAAAGATGAACCCTCTTCGAAACCACCCATGCATAAGAAAACTGGAAGCGCAACGTCCTTCAAAGGGTTCTTGCTTGGTCGCGAGAAAAGCAACGAGGAGAATGCAAAGCCGAAAGACAACAGCGCAAAGGAAGGGAAACCAAAGAAAACAAAGTCCTCTACGAATCTTACGAGCCTACTGAAGAAGAGATCAAAGAAGGATCTAAAGGCGGACAACAAGAGCGAGGAAGTCAAAACACCTCCGTCACCGAGCAAAGCGACAACCCCGATTTGGGCGCAGTTTGCAACACAGCCTGTAGAAAGTCAAGATGGCACCAAGCAGTATCCATATGCTCGCACGAAAGCATTCCAAGACGGCAGTACTCGTCTCACTCCGCAGTCATACTGCGATCAACACCCACCAGGTCAAGGACCGATCCAGAGTTACTTCGATATTGAACCTGAACTGCGCATGCCGCAGCGACCCTATCTTGAGAAAAGAGGAAGCAGAAGTTCCATATTCACCGAAGAGCTAAACAACGAGTCTGCGTCGACACGTCAAGACAGCATTGATCTGGCCCAACCTCGACCGGACTTTTCTCGCCAACAGTCTGCAGAATCCACCAGTAGCACCAAAGAGATTGGGTCGCCCAAGGCAGAAAGCCCCGTAAAGAGCAAGTCACGAGTATTCGATGCGATAGCGGCCTTTAATATGAAGTCAAGGAAAGGACGAGATGCAGTCGATGAGCCTCCTGTAAATAGCGGCATGGATACACAGGAAGTAGATTCAGCTTTCGAAAACGTGCTCGGACGATACGATATACCGGAGAACCTGAGAGACCACATGCGGAACCTAAAACCCGAGGTGAAGGCTGGTCTTGTCAAAGGTGAACGGATCGGCAGTGGCTCGTCTAACGGCGACATTCAGCCTTCGTCGCGTAGCCGAGAGCTCGAACAGCCTCCTAGCAAGGACAAGGACAAGGAAAACGACGGAGGACGATCAAGGTCAAGGTCAAGACCCAGAAGCAGAGTGTTCTCAATGTCCAAGAGGAACAAGGACTCCGTTGCAACAAAGACCGAAGACACGACCCGATCGCGCAGCAAAAGCAGGCCCAAATCGGTCGACATGAGTGCTAGACCGCTGTCAGCAATGTCGAACATGTCGACCACTTCGTTGGTGTCAATGGCCACCAATGATGGTACCTCTGCTCCCGGAGACTTCATCCACTACCTCCGCGAAGTGCAGAAGCCTGAGCTGGTCGAAGTGGGAAAGATACACAAACTGCGAATCCTGCTGAGGAACGAATCTGTTTCTTGGACGGATGCCTTCGTGAAGAAAGGAGGTATGGAGGAGATGGCGGAGCTGCTGCACAGGACCATGAAGATTGAATGGAGGGAAGAACATGAGGATAATCTGTTGCACGAGACACTACTCTGCATGAAGGCTTTGACAACGACGAAACTGGCCATGCAACGGCTCGAAAGCATGGAGCAAAACCTATTCCCAGCTTTACTGAAGATGTTGTTTGATCCAGAAAGGAAAGGGCCAGCAGAGTTCAGCACAAGAGCCATAGTCATATCTTTGGTCTTCGCATACCTCAAATCGACGCTCCACGAAGAGTCCGATGTACATGAGAAGAGATGCAGAGCTGTACTGGCTTTGATGAAGGACGAATCGCCAGAGACAGATAAGAAGCCACTTGAGTTTGTGACGCAGATGCACACCTCCAGACCGTATCGAACATGGTGCAAAGAGGTAACGAACGTCACGAAAGAGGTTTTCTGGATCTTCCTGCATCACATGAATGTTGTGCCAGTGTGTCATCCAGATACAGACGAAGCAGTGTTCGGGCGAAAGTACTTCCCATCAGCCAGAGCACCGCACCCAGCAGCACCATACGTTGGAGGTGTTGAGTGGGAGGCAACGCAGTATCTTGCTACGCACCTTGACTTGCTGAACGGTGTAATCGTGTCGTTGCCGACGCGTGAGGAACGAAACCAGCTTCGTGAGGAGCTGAAGCAGTCGGGCTTCGAGAAGATTATGGGTATCAGCTTACGAACGTGTAAGGAGAAATTCTATGGGGGAGTGCATGATGGACTTCGAATGTGGGTAGCTGCAGCCAAAGCGGATGGTTGGCCAGCCGAGGATGTTCGAGCGGGACCACCACGAGAAGCCAGCAGCCCGAGAAAGAGTCCGACGAAGAAGAAGCAGGAAGAAGCACCGCAGCTTAAGCTTGACGTGGACGTTGATATGAACAGGAAAGCTGCAGACGACGGCTGGCTATAGGATGTCCAGCCTCGGATTGGGCTGTTTCGATGACAGGGTATTTTGTCCTTTGACTTTGATATTTGGAGTTTGAAGCAGGCTGGAAGGAATTGGGACAGGCGCAGGACAGCTCTATGACATGACTTGTACGATAATAATGAGACGTATGATTCGAGCCTCGATCTCAGGTGGTATCTTGTGAGACTTAAATTGACCGTCAGCCTGAGTGCCTGAACGGGTAAATGTCGGATGGTCGGTCAAGTTTAGCACCGAAGTACGTCGTGATTGAAGCGTGAGGAGCACGCTCTCTTCCTTCACCATCAACCTCTTGCCCACAGCACTCCCACATGTAGATGTCCTTCAAACTGCGACACTGGCGTCCTTGATGCAGCTCTCTGCACCATGCCAAGTTACAGCAATTTTTGACAAGCATACCAACAACGGTTGACGAATTTGACAATTTCGGAGTTGTCGCACAGCAGACAGCGGACACCAGACACCACGCCAGCTCTGCCAGCATGTCTACTACCTTGACCACAACCGCGCTGGGCACTTCGAACCTGCGAGGTGCTTCATCAAGGCAGACACGAAACCTGCCTGCTCGAACCTCGCGAAACGCTCGACCCAACCTGCGACACAATTCCCTGATCTCGAATCCAGCCTCTGCTCCAGGGCAAGGACAGGGACAGGGCGCGCCTCCACCTGAACCCTATGGATTCTACCCAGCGATAACACACTTCACCGATGCCATCACCGCTCTACCTCGCGACTTTCGGAGACATACATCTTTACTGAAAGAGGTGGATGCCAAAGCTTGGGCTCTGGAAGAGAACCTACAAAAACTGCTCACAGAATGCCTGCACGAGCGCCAGACAAACCCTACCGCGCCTGCTGCTCAGACCCTAGCCGGCTCCGTCAGCAGTGTGGCTGGCGATCTTCCTGTGGGAAGTGCCCCCGACAGCATCAATGGGAATATCCTAGACACCGCCTCCCAGTACTCCAGCGCGAGCATTGACCCCGACGTCCTGCGCAGGCGACGCTTGTACCATGAGTTGAGGAACAACCTGATGCAGATGATCATGCCATTGGACGAGAAGAACCACGTAATCAACAATGCGAACGAAGAGCTCTCGAGACACATTCGCCGGCAAGACGAGATTTGGCCACACATTGCTGATGAAATCTCCGAGGAAACGAGACTGGGCAGTCTCAGACACTGGGCACTTACCGACCTCAACCCTACCAAGAAGACACAAGCTGCTGCTGCCCGTGGTCGTGAACTCGCCCTGGCCCAAGACAATGAAGTGGCAGAGCGAAGCGAGCGACGGCGAGAAGCCATGGCACTTGCCAAGAAGCAGAAGACTGCACAACCTGTTGACTCTGACGCCGACGTCCGCAAGGTCTCTCGAAAGGCTATGAGCAAGAAAGAGAAGGAGCTTGAAGATGCCATCAACAGCAGCTCCATCATCGTGACCGGCAACGTTCCACTCATGAACGTCAAGGCCGCGAAGGGCAGACTTGCCGCACAGAAGAAGACAGAAGAGAGCACAAAGAAGCCCGGCACACCAGCTGCATTGGGAGGCGTTGCAATGTCAAGGGAAAACTCGCAGCAAGAGAACTCAAAGAAGCGCAAAGCACCAGCTGCTGCCACCACTGTTGCCCGCAAAAGGTACGTTCCAGCTTCCGCGCGCTTTAACTCAGCTAACACAGATCCCAGAATCAATGCGGCTACCCAAGAATCTCCCAAGCTTGGCCATTCTCCTCTGGTTGGCTCCTTCGGAAAAGAGACTCACAAGAGGAGTCCTGCTCTCTCACATGCGAAGCTGGCCAGTGGCCGTGGTCGGCAGAACTCGGCTCAGTCCGGCGAAACATGGAATCGCCCAGCTTCCGCAGCTTCAAGACGAAATGGCGTGACTGCCACAGGCTCTGAGCTCGAACGTGTCGCTACAGCCACTGGCAAGACTCCCAATGAGGTCAGGCAGACCATGCGAGAAACAACCAATGCCAAAGGAGAAAGAATCCTCGAAGAAGACGTCCCTGACAGTGTTGAGAATCGCATAAGAGGTGGCATAGCACTTGAGAGGTCTGCAAGCAAATCAAGCCAGCTTAGAAGAGAAGCCAACCTTGAAAACGAGACTGTTGGCAGACGAACAGCATCTCCACGGCTCAATGCTGCTGCTGTTGCTGATGGCACGAAAGAAAGAAACGGAAAGGGGAAAGCAAACAAAACTTCGACCCCCGTCGTAGGTACATTTGCCGAAGCCGAAGCAAGCGAATCCGCAGCCGAAGCCACATCAACTGCTGAGAAGGAATACGAGCTTGCCATGAAAGCGAAACGTCCTGTTAGGCCCAGGATGAAAGACCACCACGGCTTGCACGATTCATTATCTCCCAAAGGGCTTCCAACGAAGCGCACCCACAAGAAGAACTCGTACTCCCTTACAGGGTCTATCAGTAACTCCCGTACCACCAAAGATCGCGAAGAGGAGCCACCCGCGCCGGACCGAAAAGCTGCGCCCAGCCGAGCCAATAGTCGAACAACAAAGAACGAAACACGAGAAGCACGGAATGCGTCTGCCACGCCAAAGATCGGTGGCCCAGCAATGGAACTCGTCGATGAGCCAGACTCCCTTACCTCCGCAAACAGTGACGACATGAAGCCAGCCTCCCGCCGACAATCGAGGAACCCTCAACACACCAACCACTCAACAACATCTCTGGACGTCAAGCCACCACCCGCGCCACGCCCAACGACCACTCACAATGCTCTCCACACCGCCATAGCAGGCTCACCAGCCCCAAAAGCCGAGACACCACAAGACCAAGACCTCGGCTCGCCCGGTCCGGATGTCGTCGAGGACGCCGCAGACGAAGAGGAGGAAGACGATCCGAACGAGGACCGGTACTGTTATTGTAACGGCATAAGCTATGGCGAGATGGTCGCATGTGACAACCCGAACTGTGCACGGGAGTGGTTCCATCTTGAATGTACGGGTCTTAGATCGCTACCGCCGGCGCGCAGTACGTGGTATTGCGATGAGTGTAAGGGGAACATGGTTCGCTAGGACCGAAGATTCCTGTATCGAGTTTGTTAGGACGCGGCCGTGTGCAAAATCTCGACGATGAAGGTTGGATAGTGATCATCTTTGGGACCGTCCTCGGCCTGGTGGTTGAAGTACAATCAGGCGTGGGCCATACTGTCCTGTCGATGCAAGGATCAGTCTAGATGTGCCGTAGTACCTAGCCACTGCAGATTCAGGCAGAAATCATTACAATCCATTCTTTCAGCTGAGCTGAACATGAGGTGGCACAGCAACACTACACACTGCAACGGAGAACTTCCCACCTTTTCTATTCTACCACCTTGCTTGCCTCTTGATTGTTCTGTCCTGTTTCACCTCCCACCTCAGTCCAGTTCACTTCGCGTCCCCGTGCCTGCCCACTGTGGACTGCACGGCTATTGTACGTACATACGTTGCTCTCTCCCCATCGCGTCCCGTGCCATACATGCATACATGCATGCTCGTGCCTCCCCTCGAAACAACGTGAAAGTGCCGCGGCGCGCAACGCAACGAAGTCATGACCATGACACAGTCTAAGACTGCGTCTGCGTCCGATGTGTATGAGCTAGGTGCGACTGGTACCAGGTGCAGCGAATCAAAGACAATCGCAACCTCAACCCTCCGATCGATAACTCGATAGTAGTCGCACGTTCCACCATACCATACTACGCCACACCACACAACACCACGCAATCAAGTCAGTCAGTTGGGCCCGTCCCCCACTGTAATGGGGCCTTCGCTGTCCTGTTTTGTCCTGTCCTGTCGAATGAGCACCGTCACCGTCACCGTACGGTAACTGTACCTGCATCCCACTGCAGGATATGTTCTCCCTCCCGTCGTCGGGAGCCGTACGTTACGTCACGGTACGGCAGGATTTTGTCCTTTCTCGGTTGGTGGAAGGACAATGATTGACAATGTCTGTCGTACAGTGAGTGAGTGATAACAGCTTCGAGGCCGTGATCGTTGCAGTCGATTTCGAAGTCCATGTCGATGCTCTACCGCGGACGGACGATATCGTTCGCCAAAGCCATATCGAAACAGCGTCCTGTAGAACTTCAGGGGGTCCTGATGCTTATGCTTACGCTTGCATATAGTTGATTAACATGACATCCATATCTATACATTCCGTACATGGTAAGGTAAGTAATATCTACTGCATTCGCTGCGCTAATCTGCTTCGTCCAAATCTGAAAATGCGTTCAAGGAGGTCAAAAATACCAATGCTGAAGGCTGGCGGGCATGCATCGCACGCTCGTGTGAACTAAAAATGCTTCTTCCAAGCACCAGCGACGAGGAGTCATCATGCAAAATCCTCTTTTCCCCGTTACTCCATATCATGCTTGTTCATTCCGATATGCTGTATAGTCGACCGTATATCCGACGAGGCGCCCCGCTAAGCGATCCCTTGCCTCCATCGGTCTATGCTCGCTCTTTGCTGGCCAGTGAGTGGCGGACCCATCCCGATGGCATCGTATCCAGGCGCTGCGTAGGCACCTACAGCCATTGGCATGCCACTCATGCCCATCATGTTCATCTGCATAGGGTTGTACATCATGTTGTTCACGCCCAAGCTCATATTGCTCATATTGTTCTGCATATACAGATTCTGCTGCGGCGAGGATCCGTTGTAATTCATGTTTGGCAAATTCAGATTAGGCATTGATTGCATCTGCGGAAACTGTGGCATGGGGAAACCAGTATACTGGGGTTGACCCATTACTGGTTGTGGCGGATAGAACATCTGCTGTTGCTGTTGATGGTGTTGCTGTAGTGGCTGGTTCGGGAAATACGGAGGTGGATTGGCTTGAGGCGTGGGCAAAGCCTTCGAACCAGGTTGTGCTGCTTGAATGTGGCTGACGAGGGGCATGTTGGGGGATCGCCTGTCCATGGGGGATGATACCTTTGACTCGGCTGAAGCTTGTCGCGATCCATTTCGGCTGCCAACCGGGTTAGCTCTCAGGAGGTCACCCATGCTTGTCTTGGCCTTCAATGGAGCGATGTTCTTCTCGGTCTCTGCTTGCAAGCGTTGTCTGCGCTGTCCCAGTGTCTCTTCTAGCTCCGGCTCGGGTGTTTTCGTGCCACCATATGTTTCGGGATCAAGCCCAAGATGGCTTGCGATGTCGTCAGCAAGGCTTGCGCGCCTACCTTGCTTCTCCTGTATTCTCTTTCTCCTTTCGGCCAATGTCTCACCCTCATTCTCTTCCTCTTCGTGATCGTCCACACCTGCTGAGCGCACGGCAGGGATAGGATCTACCACCATGGGACTGGGCTGTGCTGCAACGGGTGGTTTGTAAGGCTCGCCTCGCAGACGGGCTCTTCTGAAGCTCAATGGCTCATTTTCTTCGAGCTCCTTCTTCTCCATCAAGCCCATTGGTCTGTTGAGATTGACATGAGTCTGTCGCCCCTTTTCTGGAAAGAGCACCCCCAACGGTACATCTTCGTCGTCGAAGTTAGCTTTGTCGACTGCTTCATGATCCTCCCAAGCAAGTGCCACGTGTTTCTGCTTGCGCGCTTTCTGCTGCAATTGCCTCACAGCATCGAGCTCGAGCAGGGTCGAATGCATGCCACCAGGAGCCACGTTTGAAGCAGATGTATTACGCAGTTTCTGCTGAGCCTTGCGCATTTGCAACTCCGCTAGCAGTGTTGTAGGAGCACCAAGGAATCCAAGCTGGTGTTGCGACTCTTGGTCTTCTTCTCCTCCCGCCTCTTCATCGCTGCTATGCTCGCCTTCCTGCTTCTCACCATCTACAAGCTCATCCGCGTCAGGAGCAAGAGACTTTTCGCCTGCCCTCTCTGGGTCGTCATCAGGTACTTCTACTTCGTTGTCAAGGTTTTGTGATTGTCTCCTTGCACCTGACAAGGTGGCACTCGATTTTCTTTTGGTCAGCATGTTACTGAGCGAGCTCCGCCTCTTTTTCTTGATTTCTGACGACTTCTTCCGATGTCCTAGTTCTACTCCGTAAACCTCTTGTCCTACATGACCCGCAATCGGATGGTCGACAAAAGCACTGACTGGTGCATGAGCGGCTGCGTCTAGAATGCTGTCAAGCGTTATGACGGCCGAGCCATGCTTCAGTTTCACGTCCGTCTGAGTGCCTGGCGCATCGAAGAAAGCACTAGCCCGCAACTGTGGAGGCAGAGCCGACATCCGGTTTCGTGGTCTTTGCAGCTCTTCTGCATATTCTGCATCGCTGTCCTCGTTGGCCAGCCACACTGCAGACTTGCGCATGTCCTGTGGTATGCCGCTTAAGACCTGTGTTCGCCTCTTCTCCTCCTGTGCCCAATTGTGCTTCGAGAGTCGTTTCGGCAGATTCAACATGACTGGCACGGGTGCTGGATAGTAAACCATGTTGTGGTCGGGCTGCGGTTCTGAAAATACCCTCGAATCTCGTGCTAGCGGAGGATGGCTCAGTGAAACGTGCCTCGACATGAAATCGCCTTCTTCTAGCGGAGCAAAGTGCACGCCGTCAAAGTCGGTAAACAGGTTCTGTGCTTGCCTATAGGTGTCGTTCGAGGCCGACGTGCCTGGCCGGTCGTGCGAGGCTTGGGAGTGGGAACGATGGCTTTCGGTAGATTGTCTGGGCTGCATGGCGTGTGCGGGCGGCGAATGAACCATGGCAGATTCGAGCGGTCGTCCTTCAAGCTCAGGTTCTGGCAAGGGATTTGAGGCTCGTGACGTTCCGGCAGCCCTGTGCGAGAAGGCTCGCTGCGATCGTACTGAACCTATGGGAGAACCAACATAGCCAGCTGGAGAATAGCCACCGGAACGGGCTTCAGCATTCACACCGATGATCGAGTTCACCATAGAATTGGAGGAGAAGTTCTTTCCGGCGACAGCAGAACCACGAGAGCTCTTGCTTTCGATCCTTCGCAGCTCCTGTCTCATCTTTTTCAACTCCTCCTCCATGCCCTCGCCCAAACTAATGCGCTCAGCGCTGTCTTCCAATGCCTGGACATTCTTGAGGTATGCGCCTTGCAAGGATTGTAGATCTGGAGTGGGATTATGCAATGGCAAGTGCCGACTTATGGAGGCGGTTCGGACAGGGGTGTCGTCCATGGGACTGGATGGTCTGTCATTCTCCATGTGCTCTGACATCTTCTTTGGTAACCTCGGTGTTATCTGAGACTGATCGTAGTCATCTTCTTCCACAAGCTCGTATGACTGGGTTGATGGTTGGGAACCGGTCAGCGACCTTAGCACATCAGAGACGGAAGACGCATGTTTTGCAGCAGGTCCATCGAAGTCGATAAAGCCAGCCAAGTCCTCAAAAGCAGCTGAAAGAGGAGTGTGCGGCAGCTCAGGCAGAGTTGGCGAAGGCGTCAGGGTCGAAGTGAGATTATTATGGGGGATCGCTGCATATCCCGTGTTGCTGCTTGCCATTTCGGGCGATACCAGCGCAAATCGTGGCGTGCCAGGCGGGAAGGATCAACTAAGTTGTTACCACCGGGCGCATGGGTAGTAATGCATCGCAGATGCCTAGAGAACAGAAAGAACGAGTGTCGCTGACACACAGATTTTTCGGGAGGGAATGGGAGATACGGATGATGGTGGTGAGTAGCGGCGACTCGTACAGTGGCTGTCTCGGTGTGTCTTGATCCCTGCACCCTGCAAGTCAAACCAGAAGGGTCTCACAGCGAAATACAGATACGAGAAGCAGGTGAGTTTGGGATCATGCGGAAGCACCACTTTGTGTAGTCATCACTATGTCAACGACAGGCCTGTTGCTCCTCCACAGGACAAGCTTGGAGGTAGGAACCCTTCGTTAATTAGCATATATAGCACACGATAGCGCTGTAGAGAAGGAGCAAGCGAAGCGAGCAAGCTAACACAGGTACCACAGCACAGCCCGGAAGATTTGGACGATAGCGCTATCAACTGAGCTAGCACTGGCAGCACGAGCAACTTCCGAACCCTCACGGACGGCTGCGCGGACTTGTACATAGTGTACCTTGCTGCCACGCTGCGTTAGGACAGACTGATGTGTTTCACATCAAGAGTATTGGCATGCTGAATTCCCTCTTTGAGGTTCGTGGATTCCAAAACCAATCAGCACATGCATCCTGTACAAGCTCGATAAGCACGCCTAGCATGGAGACTTGGTGCTTGAGAGTCTCGCAAAAGGAGGTGGATTATGCAGTTCAAACTTCCTTTTCCTTAAGCTATCTGAACCTTGATAGGAAGAGTCGCCAACAGTGTGTATCGCAAACACCCGAGCGGCTGGTTGTTGTTGTCCTTACCGATGGGGCAAAGTACATGTACCGCAAGGCAAGGACAGCTCTTCCCCGGCCTGTTGGAGCATCTACCTGATCATAGCAACCTGCATCCGAAGCAAGTACAATCGAAGCTGTACGTTAACTTAACGGGCGCCTGCTTATGAAACTTCCTTCGCTGCAACTTCCCTCTCCACCGAAATTGCACGGTCGGCATTCTACTGACTTGATAGGATTCTTGCCAATCTCAGTTCCTGTGTAACGAGATCTGTGTTACTATCTCGTGTGATACGAAGGCCTCTCTGATCGCTCCAAGAGCTATCGCTCAATATTCTGGTAGTACGTATAGATACACATCGTTCAGGACGTGTTGCAAGGTTGTTTGTGTGCAGACGATGCCACTGTCACGACACACGTCTTGTGCTGGCTTCGCTAGAAAATCTGTGGCTTTGAGCAACGTACAATGTTCTATCCGGTCATGCAGATTCGAAGACAGGTCCCCTGCGTCCGCGCGTCGCATTGTTCTGCAGGAATGCGATGAAATCCGGGCCTCGGCCTGCACGAAGACGAAGCGCTCCGAAACTGAGATCTCAATCGAGTCGGAGCCTGGCGAGGCCTGCCGCGATCTGTTCCGCAGCTTAAGTAATTATTGAACAGTAACCATGTGACATAGGTAAGTTTTCCAGACCTGTCAACCGTTCATGTGAGTTGGATTACAAGAGACTTTGCAACCAAACTCATATTATTATTGCGGAACACTCTTTCAACACGATATCGTTGTCAAGGCATCAGTCAGCAACCTGCTAGCGTTCACATCAAAGAGGTCACTTGCCACCGGAATATTTTGTGGCGAAGGACGGCTGCAGTATCTAATACCACGGGCTGAACTCAGAGGTCTCGGCGGTCGTACCTAGCAGTTCGTTTGCTCCGGTTTGAGAGTCCAAGTCACTGCAAATACTACCGCCCCTAACCACCACACTTGCTCTACCCTGCGCCAAACCGAAGTACAAGTATTGTCTTCCACGCACAATGTCACTATCAGCAGAGGCGACAACTTTCGTCCCACAAACACAACCACTCGCCAACGGCATACAGTCAGAGCCACAATTCGACTCAATAGAATCATGCATCGAGGTCTTCCGCAACGGCGAGTTCCTCGTCGTTCTCGACTCACCTGACCGTGAGAACGAAGGCGACCTCATCATATCCGCAAGCAAAATCACATCAGCCCAGATGGCATTCATGGTAAGACATTCCTCAGGAATAGTCTGCACGCCCCTCTCGCCACAGATATGCGACGACCTGGATCTACCCCAGATGATACCGAAGTCAGAGAACTCGGATCCCAACCGCACGGCCTACACGATATCGTGCGACTCGAACCACGAGACTGTCACGACGGGGATATCGGCATATGACAGGGCATTAACGTGTAATGAACTAGGGCGTAAGGATGTCCAGCCTTCGGATCTCAGGAGGCCGGGGCACATCTTCCCGCTACGCGCGCGGCCAGGCGGTGTCAGAGAGCGGATGGGACATACAGAGGCTGCGGTTGAGTTCTGTCGCTTGGCGGGTCTCAGAGAGGCTGGTGTGATCAGTGAGATTGTGGATCCCGGCATGGACGTGAGGGGGAAGGCGGAGATTCAGGGTGGAGAGAGCATGTTGCGGACAGATGGATGCATGGCATTTGCGAGGATGTTCGGGCTGAAGATATGCACTGTGGTGGGCCTGAAGGAGTATGTTGAGCAGACTGAAGGCCCGTTGCAAAATGGGCATTGAAGAGTGCGTCTGCGTTCGCTTTTGTGCGAAGACAAGTGACGCTTCCAGGAAAAAGCGATAATTGTATAGAGGTATAAATATTCCGATCATCATGACTCTGTTGCCGAAGAGTACCGCTTGCCAGCACCGATTATCTGGTATCAGGTCCTACACACAGTAATTAATCCCAGTTCACGATCCATCTCTGAGCAGACGATCTTCTTCCTGCCAGCCCAAACTTTTCCTTCAGCAGAACTCGTGACCGTGAACGCAGCACAATGTCGCGACTACTTACTACCCACCATACATCCAGTCTCTAAAGCACAGTCCACTTCACTCCACGCTTTGTACATGTCCACAGCAATATCTCCTATCCTCCCGTCGTGCGTCAGCCGAACACCCATTTAGCTGATTGAAGCTGGAGATGCAGCATGCAAAACAAGCCAGCCCCCACAGCCCCGAGCCAAGCACAGTCACACTGCACCAAGCAAGCGGCGCCGCGTGCGAACCCTGCCTCCGTGCGGACAAGCAAAGTGGCCGCTCCGGTATTGTATATTAAACACCTATCGACCACGATGCCTTAACATATTATTGTTATTATAGCAGCTAGAACTTATATCCGTAGCTCTAGTAATTCTAGACGTGATTAAGAATCGATTTCGACTGCAGACCACGAGATCAAGCGAATTGACCGCTCGTAGTAAGTTACCGTGTCCGGGGTGGCCGTTTGGGTTCAACTGTCCGAATGGAGCCTGCGACCCTCAGCTTCGCTACCCTATTTTTGGATGGCCGCTGCCGATCACCTACTACTGTAAGTTACCTACCGTACAAGACGAGATCCTCCACCAATCACAGCGCAAACAATTGCAGGTTGCTGCTAGCTATTGTAAGTGCTTACACCTGGATTCCTGCGTTGCGCCTGATGATGCTGATGCTGATGCTGGACTTGCCTGTGTGGGGAGGGACAGGGTACAGTACTATAGTGAGCATGACTTCCACGCTAGCCATAGATGGGCGGTCATCAGTCGCGGTGAGTTCAGGGTGTGTCTGAGCTTATCCCACGCAATTTACACGAGCTTGGCGGTAGAGCGGCTCGTGCTCGTGGAGTGCTTGCTGAGCAGGGAAAGTGCAATGAGTTGTGCTTGCTAAGAACCTGACGGAAGGAGAACGGGGTTTAATAGGGACAAGGTCAGGTCTTGGGAGGAGGTGTGGGAGAATTACTTCGTGCCAGCTGGCGTTCGCATACTGTAGAGAAGAATCATCGATCAAGTTATAATAGTCGCTGATCCTGGCGCTGCTCATCCTACGCCAGGAACCTACAGTAAGTCTCAGCGGCTAGGCATGTCATAAAGGTCACGTTAGGCGTAAGTGGGATAGCCAGCGCTGGAAATGAGGGATGTGGAAGCAGGGTGTGGGCTGTAGACACCGATTAAGAGGTATGCTATCAGTGGTGTACTCTCTTCAGGTCTGCGAGCGTATCAAAAGGAAAATATTGGATTATTGATGCTCAATTGTGGTCTATGCCTGCTCAAGGTTTATTTGAGCACCGTTGAACGTTGCTTGGAGCCGATGAGCTTATCAAACCGTCCATGGCCCCCAAATACCCTTTCCTAGAGCGCCGCAAGCACTATTTGGAAGTATGCAAAAAGCCTGAGTCATCCTTGGCTGCTGCATGTTCGGGCTATGCTGACTTCGAGTCTATGTGTACTGGTAAAGGTGGATTAATACACGAAGGTGGCCCTGTGCCACTTATGCCTCTCATACTCCCTTGCTTCGAACATTGGTTGTGCATCATATTGAGACAAAGAGCACTAATCTAGACCGAGCAAACTGATCTGGTCTGTGACGTGATCTGAATTTGCGACTCTTTCAGCGTCTCCCTGAGCCATCAATCTGAATTAGTATTCGCGACAGCTTGGTCCGGAGTAACTGGCATAGTTGTTGGAGGAGAGGCCACCGGGACACTAGGACATGCCACAACCAATAGACGCAGCCTCCCAATCAAATATCCTGCCTCTTGACGCAGTCTTCAAGAGACAAGACGACACGTCCAAGTCCTCCGTCATCGGAATTGTAGCGTCAGCCACACTGCTGGTTGTTGCAGCCATTTGTGGACTGGTCTTCTGGTATATATGGCGGCGGAAAAATAGGCAGAACAGAGACAGAAATGGATATGCTGATCCAGCAGACGGCAGATTTAACACTTTGCGAGATCGATCAAGCAAAACACCGCTCATGCGCCTGGAAAATCACTCTCAAGCGCCCGCCGACCAGGGCACTCCAGTGCCTTGGTACCAAGAAGACAACCAAGCATCGATCGTCACACCCAGCATACCTGGTCGAACAATGAGCGCATCAACCATTCGGTCACTGCCTCCGTCGTATGCGGTCGCAATTTGTGCTTCACCTGGACCTCAGTCAGAGGCTGGGAATGAACATAATACTGCAATACATTATCTGCACCGATCCAGCTCAAGCGCAAGCCGGCCAGATAGGACAAGGCCCATAACATCTATGAACTCCCCTCAGAGTAGCGATGACAACCATGAACAGCATAGGGAAAGAAGCAGATCGCGTGCTCCTTTGGCGGAGGACTCGAACGACAACACCTTGTCGGTCGCCCCACAGAGGCCCGTGACAAGGCCAAGGGCATTGAGCAGATTTCATGAAGATCTCGACATAAGGCCTTTGTCCTAGTCGAACATCAAGGAGGTTTTCCGTTGTGCGTGAACTCACCTCCACGAGAGACTTCCGTGCATGCTGGCACGGTGGTGACAAGCTCGGTTGAAACCACAGAGTTTCACGCCAACAACACAGTGTAAAAGGTGTGGACAGTGACACGCATACGAACGGTATTCTTCTCCTCCAATCTGAAGAACCTGCCTCGCCTTGTAAAGGCATACTCTTCAGCGTTTTAAATATTGCCTGGTCGCCCGACGTTCCCTCGTTCAGGCTGTACTTGTTGGGGAAGTAGGTCCGATTAATAAGATGTGGTTCGGGCGTGATGATGCAAGGGTGTGACCGTTGTCTGAGCAGCGCGGCTTTGTGCGATGGGGGTATGGTGTTAGGCTTGTTTGGGGGATGCGATCATTTCCCTTTTTGCCGCATGCCCGAGTAGTCCTTAAAGAGGCCAACCATGTGCTTATTAGTCTGCTTGGTTGACTGGCGTGACTTCCTTACTTTCGCTTTCGTCTGGGCGGTAGCTTTGTTCTCAGCGATCTGGCCAGCGGTTATGCGACCTGACTGCTTCAGATATCGGACGACGTCGTCTTTGGAGGACAGTGGTATGCTAGCCCACAGGTCCTTGAATTCTTGGTCAAGAGGGGCGTGTAGAGCAGCGTCGTCGGCCCAGATGACTCTTGGAGCATTATCTTTCTTGTGCCTGATGACTAACAATCTGTTCTGCTGCTCCATCTTATCGATGACGGCCTCGCAATCTCCCCAGCCTTTCTTGAGGTCAGAGACAGTTATGAATGTGGTATCAGTCTGCTTCTGGAAGTGTGCGATGAGTTGATCCGAGGAACGAATGTCATAGGGCGGCTTGTAGCAATAGGTGCGATCCTTCTTGTTGACAGCGACCTCATTCGACCTCTCCATAATCTTCTTGAAGGTATCAATGGTCCGGTCGTCCTGCTCCATCTTCCCGAAAGCATAGTTGACCACATCGTCAATGCTGACTGCGGCAGGGAAGTTCTCGCGAAGACGTGAGACGGCATAGGTGGACTTCGTCTGAGCAGATGTCAGGTAAGGCGGGATTTGGATAGGCATGTTGGGTAGGTATGTGTCTGCACTACGGGTTGGTCGTCACAAGCAGAGCAGAGGAATGTGCACGAAGTTACGTGAGTGGAGGGGAGGGGAGGGGAGTGGTAAAAGAGAGTGTTGTGCTTCAAAACATGCCAGTGATATGAGATTGAAGCATTAGAGTGGTGTGGAAGTGCCTTGTACGTTGAGCACATTCACCGACGCTACAAGTACCAAAACTTGAAGGCAAACAAAGCACTTGCTGCCAGTGATGCCTTACATAACGGCTTACTAGCGCAACAGGACAGTGGAGCGAGCGATGCCCGCAGCCAGCTTAATTAGCGCGATCTGGCTCGACTCGCGCCTGCCGTTACGCAGTTGGCCGCACGCGGTTGCGGTTGCAGTTGTATTGCATCTCAGAAGTCCAACTTGATCGCACCTGCCCTTCACTGACCTGCACCTCATTAACCTCTTGCGCTTCATTTTCCACAGTCGCTCATTTCACCTCTTCTCTACTGCTACCTTGTCCAAGGTCAAGGGCGTCTAGTTCCATATCTGAGCTTTTGAAGACCACTCACAACTGCTTTGATGACCTGAGCACACCCACACCAACGACTGTGAAAGCCATATGCACCTCGCCGCAATGGCGGCTGATATCGATGTGCGCACCATTGCCACCTTCACCTCGCTCACAGAATCGGCCGTGAACAATGTTCTCGATTCTCCTACCACAGACTTGGTCAAGACCCTCTTACTGAGTATAGAGAAGAAGGCCAAGGAGTTCGAGCAGTCCAAGGCTCAAAAGGTCAAGTTGGAAGTCGAACTCGAGACCGTCGTCAGGACAAATGAGTCCAAGACCAAAGTCCTTCAGAACTCCCGCGACAGAGCTTTGGCCGACGTCAGCAAACTACGCGAAGAGCTGCAAACTGCTGAGGGTACAAGAGCACACCTACAGTCGGAGTTCGAGCGCATTCAGCAGTCAGTCGAGTCTGATGTTTCAGAGACTGCTTCATTGAGGTCCAAGGTCACCTCCCTCGAGTCTTCCCATCGCGATACCCTGTCTCTTCTAGATTCCAAATCCAAAGAGATCGATCGTTTGGCCCAGGATCTGACAGATGAGCATGCCAAAGTCGTCGGCCTAAGAAGAGATGTTTCTAGACTGGAACAAGAGAAGCAGGAAGAATCCTCAAAGGCCAACAGTGCTAGATTCAGACAAGCTAGCTTAGAGCAAGAGGTCGAACTGCAGAAGAAGAACGTCGACTGGTACGAGACCGAGCACAAGAAAAAGGCTGAGGAGCATCAGAACTTCCGGAAAGAAAAGAAAGCTAGGCTCAGCGAACTGCAGCGCTCCCTAGAACAGCGAATCGAAGAGTCCGACTCTCTCCGCAGATCAGAGAACTCCTTGAGATCACAGCTTGAGGACCAGATGAGACGAAACGAGTCCTTGCAGACCCAGATACAGAAGCTTACTGAGGACAAGGCTACCGATGCTGATCACTATCGTAAGGAAGTGGATGGTCTGAACCGCTTGGTCGAGCTACAGAAAGCGACTGCCGATACTGCAAAGGCTCGTGTGGAAGAGCTCAATCAGTCCCTGGAAGAGGCCAAGGACGATGCCTCGGAGGAGATTGGCAAGATGCGTGCAGAAATCCAACAGGAGCACAATGATCGACAAGCTGCCGAACAACGTGTTACCGAGCTAGAAGCCAGGCTCTCCGATCTCGAGGCCGATCTTCACCAAGCTCAGACCCAGCCTCAGACCCCTCGTAATGAGCCCAATGGCAAAATACCTTCTACGCCTGCACGCCCTGGCACTCCCCTTGGGCCTTTCACTCCACGCTCAACTCATAGACTCAAGAATGGACTTAGCACGACGCAAATGTATGCCGAGTACACGAAGATCGAGAAGAACCTTGCTAGCGAGCGAAGAACCAATGAGCAACTTCAGGCCTATGTAGACGAGATGCTTGCAGATCTCGAGGCCACGAAGCCTGAGATTGAGGAACTACGTAATGATCAAGCACGCTTACAAAGCGAGCTTGTCGAGATGTCCCATACAGCTGATCAAGCCAACCAGCAACGCGACGCGGCTGCGAAAGAAGCCAAGATATCACGAGGTCAGGTGGATAGAGTCAGAAAAGAACTCGAAGCGGCTCAGCAAATGTCTAGGGATCTTGGCTCACAAGTACGACGTCTCCTACTTGAGCAACAAGCGGGCTCGCTCAGTGACCTCGAGTACGAAAGACTCACAAAAGACCTCGAGGAGATCAACCAGCGCGATATGGGTCATCTGTCCGATGCACAACAGCAAGTCAACCAGTATCTGCTTGGCTTCCGCAACATAGCTGAGCTGCAAGCGGTCAACGAAAGACAGCTCGGCACTATCAGAAATCTGTTGGAGCAAGTAGAAAGCGAAGCTAGCCAGGATAGCCAAAAGAAGTTAGAGCAGCTCGCGAAGGACCTCGACGCTGCTAATGCCAGGATCGGCGATTATCAGAACGAGATCAACCACATGGTGACTCAATCCAAGTCTTTCGTCAAGGAGAGAGACATGTTCCGAAGCATGCTGACCCGACGTGGTCAAATTGATCCGAACGACTTTTCTCGCTCCATGCCGCTGCCTGCAGGTGGATTCTCGACTTCTTTGGCGGGTGATCGCGCGTCTCCAGCGGCCGACAATGACCTTGCGAAAATGCTGAGAGAGCTGCAGAACCACTTTGACGATTATCGTCGCGAGGCCTCTACAGATACGACCACGCTTAAGAGCCAGATCACAGACCTCTCGCATCGGAATTCCCAACTGCAGATTGAAGCAAGCAAATGCTTGGGACAATTGACTGCGGCCAACCAGCGATACGACATGCTCCTAGCTAACTACAACACCCTCAAAACCGATAACAGCGAGCTGCAGAAGCGATACAATGCTGCTACGGAAACTGCTACCAAGCAGGAGGTGAGAACTCAACAGGCGGCTGAAGAACTCATCGAGGCCAAGGGTATGCTGGATGGCCTGCATCGGGAATCCGCCAACCTCAAAGCTGAAAAGGATCTCTGGAAGTCCGTGGAGAAACGACTGATCGATGACAATGAATCACTCCGTAATGAGAGATCGCGCCTTGACCAGCTCAATGCGAGCCTTCAGAATCTACTCAATGAAAAGGAGCATTCGGAGACAGAGACCCGAAGACGACTCCAATCCCAGGTCGATAATCTCGAAGGCGAGCTACAGACTGCTAAGCGGAAATTGGACGAAGAGCTCGAGGAAAAGAACCAGACTAGTATGCGCCGGAAGTACGAGCATGAGCAGAGTCAGAAGCGTGTTGATGAATTGGTCGAAAGTCTCGGAGCCACCCGAGAAGAGCTGGCGTCAGCTAAGACATCGAGAGACCATCTACAGGCTCGGGTAGATGAGCTCACTGTTGAGCTACGTTCTGCAGAAGAACGTGTTGAAGTACTTGTGAGACCGTCCACAGCTCCGGAGTCGCAAGGGAATGCTCAAGATGACAATACACTGTCACGAGAGCAGGAGTTGGCAGTAGAGGTATCCGAGCTGAAGCGAGATCTCGACTTAAAGACTGCCGAACTAGCGAAGGCCGAGGAGCATATTGAAGAATACAAAGGCATCGCTCAAGCAGCTGAAGAGCGCCTCCAGCAACTCATGGAGACAGATGACGAAGACAAAGCAGACCTGCAGGCCAGCGTCAATGAAAAGGAGCAAAGAGTGAAGGATCTCGAGCAACGCATTGGTGATATATCGGCCGAGCTTAGCACAAGCAACTCCGAATTGTCCAAGCTTCGAGACGAGCAGGCTGAGTCTGGAAGACGGCTTGACGACCAAAAAGGCATACTTCAAACTGAGATCGATCGTCTGAAGGCATCCGAGGAGAAAGCTTCGGAGCAGGCGAGCCTTTACCTTGAAGCCTCTAAAGAACAGCAGAAGATTGCCGAAGAGCGACAGCAAAACTACGAGACGGAACTGCTCAAGCATACTGAAGCCGTAAAGAACTTGCAGGTAGTCCGCTCCGAGGCTAATCAAGTCCGCCTTGAGCTTGTCGAGGCAAAGACTCAAGCCGAGAATGCCAAAATTGAACTACAAGAGAAGGAGGCAAGCTGGGCAGACATCGAAGCTCGCTACAAGCAAGAGACCCTGGACCTCAAAACTCGTAGAGAAGAGTCAGAGAAACACAACAAGAGTCTTCATGAATCACTGGAGACGGTCACTTCACAGCTTGCATCTCTACGAAGTACGAGAACCACAACAGGTGATGCTGATGGAGAAGAGATGATGGGCGACTCGCAGGACTTGAGCAGTTTCCAGGAAACTATCAAATACCTCCGACAAGAAAAGGAAATTGTCGAGGTGCGACATCACATGGCGACCCTCGAGCTCGCACGTCTTAAACGTCAACTTGATTCTACCCAGCACCAACTTGACGAGGCGCGAGTCAAGATCAATCAACAGCAGCGCGCAACGATTGATAGCGACAAAACTGCATTGGGCAACAACAAGCTCGTAGAGACGATAAATGAGCTCAACATATACAGAGAAAGTGCTGTCACCCTTCGTGCGGAGAAGAATAAGGCTGAGCAAGCTCTGAAAGAGAGGTCTGAGAGGATTGAACAGCTCCAAGGCGAAATCATCCCTATGAAAGGTCGTATTGACGAGTTGAATGATCTACTCAAGCACCGAACAGATGAGATAAGTCTCTTGCAGAAAGACCGAGATAGCTGGCAACAACGTACACAGAATATTTTGTCGAAATATGACCGAGTCGATCCAGCAGAACTCGAGGACCTCAAAACCCGTGTCACCGAGCTTCAGACTGAGCGAGATCAGGCCGTAGAACGCCAGACTGCTTTGCAAGTCCAGGTCGATGGTATCCCAGAAGCTGTTGAAGCTGGGAAGACAGAACAGAAGACCAGGCTGACAGACCAGTTTAAGGCACGAGACCGCAAGATGAGGGATGAGAGAAACCAGCTACAAGCCGAACTCAACTCGTTGAAAGAACAGCTTGATGCTGCGAATACTCTTGCGAACGAACGTGCGGCGGCAGTCCCGGAGCCGCAACCTTCAGAGGCAGCCGAGACCTCCGAATCCACACAACAAGAATTGATACAACAAGTTCAAGAACTTGAAGTACAAATCATTGAGCTCCAAACAGCAGTTGCAGAAAAGGATGCGCAGATTGCGTCTAAGGAGCAAGAAGCCAAAGCTCGTGAAGAGCAACTGAAGGGCATGCTGAACAAGCGACTGGCCGAGGTTAAGAAGGAGGCGGAGGCCGCCAAGCAGACTTCCCTCGACGAACTACGCTCCACGCTCACTGCACAGCATCAGGAAGAGCTCGAAACACTCAGATCACAATCTGTTCCTGTATCGGCCGAGGTACAGAAGACGGCAGATGCACCAGCTCCAGATGACTCTGGCGAGGCTACCGCCTCGACACCTTTGACGTTTGAGCAACTGATCAAAAGCCTCAACGTAGAGCAGGCTCGTCGACTCGTTGCGGAGAACGAGATAGTGAGCAACATAGTGAAGAGCAACATCAGATCAAATGTCGAGAAGCAGACTAAAAAAATGAAGGAGGAGTTGTCGAACGCTCAGCCTACCGCCACATCGGAAGAGATTGCACAGCAGGTCCGGCAAGTCGAAGAGAGATTTGCGGTTGAGAAGGCGGCCATCCTGCGTGAAAAAGATGAAGAGCTTAATGCAGAGCGTGAGAACCTTGTCAAACAACAAACAGAAGCTTTCGAGGCTGAGAAGCAAGCCCTGCTCGATGAACAGCAGAAAAAGCTGAGTGATGAGGTCACGAAAGCCAAAGCCTCTGTAGAGAAATTGCTTGCTGGAAAGTTGGATTTCGTGAAGAAGCAAGCGGCTAACAGTGTTGCTAAGGTCAATGTCGTGAAGAAGGCTGCCGAAGAGACTCCAGATAAACCAGTCAAGGAGGTTTGGGAAGTTGCAAAGTCTGCTAAGCCGCAGGCCGAAGCACCAAAACCTGCTTCTACGCCTGCACCAGCTGCTGCGCCGGCACCGGTGGCTACTGCGGCCCCCGAAGCTCCTGCTTCTGAGGCTTCAGCTCCTGAACCCACAACTGAGCCAGTACCAGAAGCAAACGGAGCTTCTTCACCCGCGCCTCCGGATCAATCACAAGAAACGGTAACGGTGACGGCGACCGATACCTCACAGCCCGCTCAACCAGCACAGCCAGCAGCTGCATTGTCCGCACAGCAGCAACAGCAGGCACGGACATCTGGTCTCCCACAACCTACATCACAGCTTCCCCGAGGCAGTTTCTCAAATCGTGGCAATCGTGGTAATGCCCAAGGTGCACGAGGCACTAGCATCCCCCGTCCTGGCAGCGCAATCGGACACCACGGAGGTAATGTCAATGCACGTGGTCGTGGTCGAGGTCACAATCCCGGTAGCCCTGGTCGAGGTGGTGGTAACCTGAATCCTGCTGCTCAACAATTCACGCCACAGGGCAAACGAGCAAGGGAAGATGGTGACGATTCCGGAAACATGGGCAAGCGTATTCGGGGAGGTGGTACTGGCTCTTAGAGAGAGGACAAACGTCAATCAAGCCTTGATTGTTCTTAGGGAGAGAGCGAGGTTACCAAAGACTGGAGTACGCGAGTTATCCATCCGGATCGAGCTGCTATGTTGAAACAGTCACGCAGCAAGCCACCAGCAGACATCGCTGAAGGACCAAAATCAGAACAATCCAGAATAGGAGCTTAGAGAAGGCCAAAGTACTTCATCGAGGTCCGGAGATGAAGCCAGTAGGTGGGGAAATGGAGTCATAGCATAGATACAGCGGGATAGGCGAGGTCAAGAGCAAGGGATAGGATTGCTGAGCAGACACGGGCGTAAATAATGAACGATGCGCATTCACAACGCAGTTACGGTGGTGTAAAAGGTGTCAAGAAGGCTCACCGCTGAGAAAGCAGAGACGAGCTGGAATCATGTATTTTAATTGCAGCATAGCGTTGCGAAAAGAACGAGACGTTGGCAGTGTACCCTGTGGTAGATGGGGGTATTGTGCTCGAATAGTGAGCGAGCAACCAATAAATCTCGTCCTTGTGTGCTGTCAAAGCACGCCTACCCAGCAATCTGTTATCCGGTTCACCTCGCTCATCTTGTGTCGTTCTTCGATCGTACTCAATCAGTCATGCTGGCTTTTGGTATGTTATTTATCTATGCTTGAGCTACAGTATAGACACACTGAGCGCCTGTGTGTTCTGAACTATGCTGAAATCGTGCATGCATTGTCATCATCAACAACCCAGAAAGCGCATATCTATCGTGTCGACATTTCAGTAGCACATTCGTTCTGTCCTCTTATCATGCATTGTATGATTTCCGATCATTCAACATTTCCACTGCACTGGAGTATGAGTGCACTGGAGTATGAGTGCACTGGAGTATGAGTGCACTGGAGTATTAGTGCACGGCGTGCTTCTGCTCTCTCGGTTTCTTCGCGTAACGTGCAGTGCTGTACTGTGCGATTGTCTTCCTTTTTCTTCCATGTCTTCTCTTCGTTAGATTTGGATCTGGATCTGGATCTGGATTGCACCTTCAACTCTTCCTAGCGAAAAGCCGCCCTCTCACGTCCTGCAGGAACGACCTCTTATCGACACCGATACCGGCGCTTGCATAGCCCGCGTTCACAAATTTCGGCCACGTGTTCGTGAGGACCATGTATTTGATGCTCTCCTCGGCTCGGTCGAAGACGTCGGGGCCGAAGCCTTGGGTGATAGGGACGTATTCTGGCAGGTGCTCGATGGCGGCGGTGGCGGCGTTGCTCATTTCGTAGGTTTGGAGGACGGTTTGGCGCTTGCTGGTGTTGTAGGAGGTTGTTTGGAGGATGTAGTCTGTGCTGGTGTCTGTGTTGTTTGTGTGATGGGTTTTGTGGGAGTGGATTGAGTTGGCGCCGCCGGGGCTGCTTTCGATGTCGTCTGGCGAGGTGGTGGAACTGGGGTTGCTGTTGCTGTTGGGCCAGATTCGGAGGTTGAAGCTGGGGATGTCGAAGGGGGTGGCGCTGTTTTTGTCCGAGTCGTCGAGGTTGTGGCCGTAGAGGACTGCTGCTGCGCTTTCGAAGATTGCTTCTAGCTCTTTGAGGTGGGCGTGAGAGAGGTTGACTGGGTAGTCGGAGTGGTTGAGGGAGACGTAAGAGGCATAGATGTCTACTGCTTGCTTGAACTGCTGACGTTGCAGGGCTTTGTTGTTGATCTCGTGGACGGAAGGCCGTCGGAGGAAGCCCGATCTGGATGGTGATGAGGGCGACCAGCCACGCTTCCAGTCGAGTACTTTCGTGAGGAAGCAGATGTTTTCGCCTGAGAAGTCTTTCAGGGCAGCGAACAACAGTAGCGGTTGAGGGTTCGTGCGGATGGCGGACTCGAGCGCTGTCATAGTATACATCTCGCCTCTTCTGCTGCTGGTTTGGGACAGCTTGTTGGAGACATTTGAGGCTTTCGAGCTTGATTGCACTGTCTCTGCGCCGATAGAGCTCCCGTTGTTCTTGCACTCCCATTCAGCTATGACATCGAGGGTCTCAGACTGTAGGCGATGGTGCTTGATGACTTGGTAGCATGGGATGAATACCAAGAAGGCTTCGATGAGGAATATGGACGGTGCAAACCTGGCCGATGTTAGAAATAGTCAGCTGCAAAGACGCAATGACTGACCATAATGGAGGTACATAGTACTGGTTAACAACATGCATACCCGGGATGTAGAGCGCGCAGAGCCACAACGGCGTAGCAAAAAGACTGTCTCGGTTTAGTCAACTATGGTTGAAATGCTTATTGCGATACATACCCAACGAAGCAGCAGTAGGTGGTTTGTCTGCGCCATCCATGGACGTCGTGGACGTCACGTACCTGCCACAGCAGGTATGGCGCGTAGCACCAAGACCAGAAGAACTGCCAGATGATAGAAGGTATCCTGTAGAACATGAGTGGGACGTCGTTCAACAGCTTAGACGTGCTTACCATTCCCAACCTCGCCGACAAGCAATTTTCTTAGCTGCTTCACAGTCGACGGCATGGTACTGGTCCACGAGATCTCCGCACTCGTGGCTGTTGGGCTTGTACTTTTCAAAGCCAGCACCAGTCAAACCAAAACCAGGGTGAAATTTGCGAGAGACAAGGAAGACAAGCATAGTAACAACAACCTAAGCAGGGTTAGCTCCACCGAATCTCCGTCTGGGATCGTATTCTTGTTGATGACTTACCTGGATGGCTATGCCGTATGCTATAAAGGCCATGGTTCTCTTGACACGGTTCTCGACATAGAGACTAGCCAGATGTCTGCGCCAGCCCCTCACATTCTTCGTTACCGCAGGCTTTTCCTTCTCTCCGTCTCCGGCGTAGTGGGTGTACTTTCGCTGAACATCCACAATGTGTAGTAGTTGGGTGTTACAAGCTTGGAATAGTGCTATGCCAAGAGGTAGGTATATGCTCATGATCCAGAACTCGGTGGCGCAAGGAAAGAAGCCTTCCAGAGCGTATGCTATCATAGTGAGAACCCAATACACGTGGAGTGTCGCAACGGCGCTGACTGCCAGAGGTACATTTCGTATCCGCAAGAACTGTAATTTTCGCTTAGAAACGAGGAAGGCGATACCCATAAGCAAGACAATGGTCCAGACCGTCGCGATGGTGATATATGTCCTACCAAGGCCATCCAGATTGAACTTGAAGGTCATGGTATATCCATTGGCGAACACCATCTTGCTGCCGACTCGTGGGTAGCGTATTTATTATGTACAGGTTGATGTGTATAATGCTGCAAGTAAGCGATGTAGCGAGAAAGATATTTCCAGCTGGCCTGCAGCGTGGGCGGAGTGAGCGGTAGTGCAAGATTTGGAATGAAAATGTCTGGTGAGCTCAGTTATACTAGTAGTGCAAAGTGAGTGAAGATACCCGGCAACGGACGGGACTGCCACGAGGCATATACATGTCGACCTTTTTCACGTGCCAAACGGACTCGAAAGAAGGCCCCGTACATGAAATTAAAAAAGATGAAATCATCAATTGTCAAAGGCATGTTTTGTGCTCTTGCCACTCATCTTACCTGTTGCCATCATGAATGATGGCTCAGTTGTGGCCGTCACTGTATGCCACACAATGCTCCGTAGCGTTAGATGTCAGCTCAGAAAACGCCCGAAAACGCCAGCCGTTGCTCATTGGTGAGTAGTACGAGCCGTGTTTCAGGAGATACAACAGGCAAGAACGTTCCATGACTTCTCGAACACCTGGACCCGTGGGTGACAGGACTGACACGACACGCTAGACCCATTCCGGCGTATGATATGTCCCAGCTCACAGCAAAATACGCATCCAGAACTGGTTTAGCGTGTACTGTCAGTCCTGTCACCCACTGGTGCCTTCCCACACTGCAGTGGTCGTTGTGTCTAGAATTGAAGCCACGTTCGTTTTCACGTGGGACCCTTGTCGCAAACTCTTAGCTCATATGTAGCACAGCAATCCAGGTCATTCTCCGGCCTTCGGCTATCTCATCGGGAGGTTGCATACATCTGTGATATTCCCCGTCTCTCATCCTCCCTTACTTCGATCTCCACCGCTTCACCAGAGGCTTGAGCAGCTCCGCGTGTCTATCAACCATAAGGATGAACCCATGTTGGACCTGATCGTATGGCTTCCGTACCCGGTTCATTTCATTGCAGCTCAACATGCCCTACTTTTGTGGGGCTTGGTGCAACACAAACCCCAGCCGTCACGGTGATTGGGTCGTGGAACATAGCTCACAACTTTTCCAAATGAGGGTAGTTCTCGCTGCAGCGGGACGAGGCGGCGCTATTACGGACGGCAATGATGGCATCCTGGAAAATTAGCACACCGATTGCACACGAACAAGAGCAGTTGGGCGCGACCCATAGGCCAGATCGAGAATCAGCAGCCGGGGAACTGTAGATCGAAGCACGGAGGGCAACTATCAGTCTGGAGCAACGTGGTGCCAATGAACTGTTATACGTGTCCTACTTCTCACTAAATTAGCAAATTGCTTCACAGAGTAATAAACAAGTTGTCTAGCTGATGGGGTCCCTCAGAGATCTTGGTGAGTTGCGTACGATCATTTCAATGATCATATACTATCTAGTGCAAAGGTTTTCGTCACAGGAAGGGTAAAGAGTAGTGAGATCTAGACTTACTGGATCAGTGCTACACATCATCTCGGCGTTGGCATTGCATGTGGTTAACGACCAAGCTGAGGGGGGAAGACCTGCTTTTGTATTAGCAGAGTTTTCGACGAGTGGTTGGGTGAAATTGGTGTGAGAAGTCGATGTCAGAATATGTAAGAATGAATTATCAAACTTCAAGCCCTGTATGAGACCCAGGCGAGAGCCTCCAGTGACTTGTATCAATCGCAAATTATGTTCATCAGGTAGAAGAGAGGGGAGATTGTGGCATTGACTTACATCGTAAACAGACGGTGGTCGATACGAACTGGAAATGCTCATCGATGGATCGACCACACCTTGTTGATAGCAGTAGCGATGAATGTTCAAGCTCGAATGAAAATCGAAGTCGCGAATTACCTAAAGTCGCGCCAAGCCCTTCGGCAGGACCACGGAGTATTGCCTGGTGTTTCAGGCCAAAATTGTTTAGGCTTGGCGCACATGATGGAACCAATTCTCTTTGCGACCAGCCGGGTGCACCTCCAACTTGCGTCGACGACTTCTACATTCCTTGAGGTCAGCAACCACGACACGTTCGCCAGACGGAAAACCCACATCTTTCTAGTCATACCTTCGAAATGGCCGCCAACGCAGACATCAAGCCCGCTGGCTGGAAGCTGGTCGAGGTCGGCCGAGTGGTCTACATTCGAAGCGGACCATTCGAGGGCAAGCTCGCAGCCATTGTCGAGATAATTGACCCTAGCAGAGTATGTTGAACGGGCGCAGGAAAAGGATATCGTGGACTTACAAATGTGCAGGTTCTCGTGGACGGACCATCGAAGAACGAAGCGACACGATGCCCTAGAACACCAATCGCTCTCAGCGCCGTCTCTCTTACAGCAATGATTATTCCAAAGCTACCTAAAGCCGCCGGGACCACTCCTGTCGCCAAGGCCTGGGAGAAGGCGGATATCGACAAGCAGTGGACCGAGTCATCGTGGGCAAAGAAGAGAGAGCAACAGCAGAGGAGGAGAAACTTGACCGATTTCGAGCGATTCAAGGTTATGCGGTTGAAGAAGCAGGTCAGTACAGGCTGAACGGCACGCTGTTGCGGCGGCTGCGAAGAGAGACAAAGCATACTGACACAAACGACGTAGGCCAACTTCGAGACACAAAAGGCATTCGCAAAGATCCGAGCATCTGCTAAGGCATAAATGTCATTCAAGTTGAAGCGAGATTGTGGATGAGGAGGGCACATTGTGCACAGGCAAAGCCATATTCAAGCATGGCAAGATGTACGAATGTTAGCAGTATCAGGAGGTCAGACTCGGGGACGATACTGCTCTGAGAGGACAGCCTTACAGACGAGTACTCTGAAGGACAACGTCGGCTTGTGCATCAATGGTGGGCGCATTGATTCGTGGTAACAACCTTTGAACCACTGGCACGAAATACCATTACTCTTCCACCCCTCACCACTTCGCTTTTGGTTCTGGCACCGCGCTGCATAGCGAGGCCTTACCATGTAGTGAGTACACGTCGGGACGTAGCAGATAGTGTTACTACGTGTAGAGCCATCGAGTAGACCGTCTCCCTCCAGAATATCAAAACGGCCGAAGGTCATACGCTCGGTTCAGGTACTGGCGTGCTCCCGAAAGACCAGGGGCATTCTGTAAAGAACGCATTATAGGCTACTTGATCGATCTCTTCTCTAGTATTATTGTGTCTCATCATCGTAATTAAGAGCTACCTGGTACTGCTTGCTCCCAACGTCAAAACAATCGGTCAGGTTGATGTTCCTCCAGGTGCCCGTCCAAAATGCTAAAACCCGCTTGCGGGCTTGGCACAGTGCACAGCACTTCTTACCAGCAAGCGCGACCCTACTCTCTCAGACTGTGCTACCCTAGCAGTCGTACATTGAGAGCATTACATTCAAATTGACCATCGACCAATAGCTTCGCCTAGCCCCCTCCCAATCGTATCCTACACTACCGCAGCCATGTCTGAATCCCGTATTGAGGAGCTTCCTGATGACCATGAGGAGACCAAGAAGACCACCGCCGAGGACGCTTCTGACTCTTCCGACTCTGACGAGGGCGGTGAGGAGGAGGGCGATGCCAACATCCCCGCAGGCTCTCAAGTAGCTGTCCACAGCCGAAATGAGAAGAAGGCACGAAAGGCCATTGGCAAGCTCGGTTTGAAGCACATCCCAGGGATCACACGAGTGACCTTGAGACGACCCAAGGGAGTACGTGCGCCCCGAAAGTGAAAGCTGCTGCAAGCCTAGCATAGCTCAAGCTGCGCAGTCACTTTACACGATGAGCAATGCTAACACGACCACAGATCCTCTTTGTTATCTCCAACCCAGACGTCTACAAATCCCCATCCAGCAACACATACATGTAAGCCAAACTAGAGCATGTCTTGCGCACAGTAAGACTAATCTGTCCCAGCATCTTCGGCGAAGCCAAGATCGAAGACCTCAACTCCCAACAGCAAGCCGCAGCTGCTCAACAGCTTGCCGCCCAAGAAGCCTCCAATGCCTCCGGGGACCATGCTGGCCACGATCACTCCGACTCCAAGGGCAAGGAGAAGGCCGAGGAGAAGAAGGTGGAAGAGGAAGAGGACGACGACGAAGAGGTGGACGATTCAGGCCTGGAGCAGAAGGACATCGAGCTTGTCATGACTCAAGCTAGTGTCTCGAGGAAGAAAGCCGTCAAAGCTCTGAAAGACAACGGGAACGACATAGTCAACTCTATCATGGCGCTGAGTGTATAGTGCGCGATCTAAACGGTGGCACGTATCATACGCCACTGCCATTTTGTATGGCTGTGAGCCGATCTTCAAGGACATGGCTGGGATATTCGTGGCGAGGCTATCTTGTGAATACCAAAAGCATGGGTCATGAAGGTGTATACAGAGCGAAATGCAAACCATGAGCATGCCAATCGTTTCAATCTGCGACGGAGAACGCAATCTGCTACAGCAAATCGAGGAGTTGAGCTATCCCGACTGACTTCTAATACATAGGTACCTGCTCGGACTCCGACTTTGAGAGACATGGAAGGGGGTAAGACGAACGAGTTGCTTTCTGAAGCCTCTTGCGCCACAGCGAGTTCTCTGGCTCAAGTCGATCTCAAATCCCCCTGGCAAGCATGTGACCATCACCCAGGGCGCTGATCCTCGCTCAAGGACGACGCAGAGACGAAGGTTCATGTCGTCAATAAATACTTCAATTTCAGTAAGCGAGCTATCTACCCAAACACAGTCAGTCCATCCGTATCGTGTAAGCTTTTGTCGCGACTATCCCATCAACTCCAGAGCTCCAAATGCTTCAAATCATGTACGCTCGCGTGGCCATTCATCCATCCATCCTTCACATCCCTCATATCTGCACATCCACGTGTTCATCAGCACTCACATTCCCTTGAACCTTGCCCATCCAGCCGCGCCTGGTTTAGTCTGCAGCTCAGCCGTGGACGTCGAGAACTGATAGTTCCTCCCCTCCTCTGCGACCTTGCCGCTCACCTCCCTGCGTCTCGGGATAGCGTTGGCGAACTCGGGGTCAAGCCCAGCATACCCGTTGTGCAAGTCATGGCCAGTCGAGTTCGAGACCTGTCGGTGGTTACCTATATTCCACTGTCGACCCGGTGAAAGCTCGCCGATGACAACTGGAGGTCCGTGTTGTGGGCCGGTTCTGGAGTTATATGGGTCGTAGTCATTGTCGTTGCTGGAATCGGAAGCGGAAGCATACACTTCGAAATTGCCGCTTTCGGATGACTTGGTCGTGACGCTGCGTTGAAGATCGAAATCGAATTCATCGTGGGCGTTGCGAGTGGGAGAGCCGCCGACGGAACTTCGCAGGTTGCCGTAGAATCGCGATTTGGTCCCACTTCCGACGAAGCTTGCAGGTCGGGATGGGGGTGCAGGTCGGGATGACGCGGGCGTATGGTATAGGACAGAGTTGCTCTCTGCTTCGTGAGTTACTCTCTGATGGTACAGGGCAGAGTTACTCTCTGCTTCGTGCAGAGCTTGTCGTGGTGGCGTTGAGGAATCAGTCATGGATAGTGGCCTTAATACGAGACCTTCGTCGTTGAAGCGCTGAGTGACTGGAGTCGGTGGGTTCATGCCTAGTGGTTCACGACTCCGCTTCTTTGGCGGAGTGTAAGCTGGAGGTAGGGCGAGACTGAGCTGTTCTGGGCTTGGCATGCCGTTTTCCTGGTCGAAGTGAATGGCTGGCTGCTGTTGCGCCAGGGCGGTGATGGGTGGGTAAGTTTCTGGCTGGCTTGGCATCTTTCGTACAGGGCGGTTCTCGTAGTCTGACATTACGGATACCGGGGACATTGGTCGAACCTGGTCTTCAAGCTCGTGCTGAGCGTACTCGCTCATGTCTAAAGGCATTCCTTCGTAATCCGAGTAAGATAGCCAGGAATTTGGACGATCGGGGGACATTGTTCGAGCGAGGCCCGAGGAGCGTGTTGGCTTATACTCGAGTCCTGCTCCGGCTGGTCGAGCGTTTGCAGCGGGTGTGACAGCGGAAGATGGCCTGGAGAGTGCTGGGTTATCTCGTGCTAGTGACATGGAAGCATGAGCACTGTAAGGATCTCTGACCTCGTTGAGAAAGTCTTTCTGGATCGAGAACGAGTCTGAGTCGGCAGAATCGGTTCTGGTGTGCTTGAACGGGACGCGTCTGCCACCGGGTCCGACCTGACTCATTTGGGAGAAGCGCTCTGTGGCAGCAGTTGAAGCGCTCAGATGCTTCTCGTACACCAACTCGGACTTGTTGCGCTTATGTTTTCGGCCAGCACCTGTTAGATTGTCCTGCTCCGCTAGTGGGTTCGCATCTGGTGGCAGGTGTGTGATCTTGCGATATGTGACAGCCAAGTAAACGTCGATGATCAGAGAGACTGCACACAGACCGCCTTCGACAACGCACAGAATCATGAAAGCCTGTATGATCTTGTGGTCCAGCAATTCGTCATTGAACAAAGTGCTCCATCCATATTGCTCCGAGGTGTAATCCATGGCTGCCATGTAGCAAGAGATGACGAAGAAGGGCAGAAGGCCAGTATCGACCACTGCAGCAAACATCTGGTAGCCCGCGCACGACGCTGGTGGTCTGCTGTTGATGCCTCTGCAGAGGAAGTAAGTGGCATAGAGGGTGTGGACAAGAGCGACGCCTGGACCGGCTCTTATGATCCAGCCGACTGCAGTTGATGTCTTCCTGATGGTGACAATACAGAAAACGGTGCCCAATGCGCCAAGCAGTGCTAGAACTCGCAAAACCCTCTGACTGTTCCATGCGAACTTGACACGCTTCTTCGTCTTTGGGTTCATCGGTACGTGACTGGTGTTGCCATAGGGTGACTGGACATACTAGAATATTCTTGTCAGCGACTCTCCACTTCAGAGCTCGCAGGAAATAGCATACAGAGTCCGGATGTCTGTTGAAGTTGATGAGCGGACCATCTTGCTTGGGCTTGGGCTGCTTCGGAGACCAAGAAGCTTGAGTGGCAGCTCTCGGATTGAAGCCTCTGCTGGTAGGGCCATTGAATGCGTACGAGGACGGTCTGTCGTAGATGAAAGGAGGCTCGACGGCCATGCTGATCACAATCGGCTCTACCTGCGGTCGCAAGCTGGTCTCTCTGAGCTTAGATGGAATGTGAGAGAGTGGACGTGCACAGACGACGGCCTCGTCATATCAGCAAGGGTCGCTCCTCAGTGAAAGCACCAAGCGCCGCCGAACAACATGTCTTTGGTTGTCATGACAACCGATCCCGGATTCGGCATGGTTCGATCAGCTCGCGTCTGGATGGCACTGCATAGCATGTTGCCTAGTATGATAGAAGCAGACGAGGGAGCTTTGCTCTGCCACCTTCCTCAGAGACTTTGATGTTCTGGGAGTGAGCACAGCAGTGAAAAGCTCATCACAATCCATGAACTCTTTCCCACCACTCACCTTGGACATCAACTCGGAGCACGCCGTTGTGGTAATCCATTCCATAGAGATACGGCCTTGACTTGGGATTCAGTAACTATGCCATCGCTGACCAGCCCTTGTGCCTCTGCCTTTCGAGCAGATTGCAGTGTAGCTTGCGGGCCTCCAGGCTCAAGGTTTGGCAGCTAAGGTTTAGCGTCCCAAATAAGCTTTCTTAGGTGGTTGCGGTTGCAGACTGCGCCAGAGGTTGCCGCTGTCTACTTCTGTCTACTTCTTGATGCCACGACAAGGGTGAGCGACCGTGCTCACTCGAGAGCGGGGCTACGCAAGATGCTGATGAAGCCCAAGGATGGTCAGTCTGGCGACCTCTCCACGGCTGACGCGAGAACACTGCACAAGAGTCGCGCAGCAGGACCTTTCACATGGCGGCCTCTTGTCCTCATAGCAAGCTTTCTTGCCATTCTCTCGCTAAGCTTCATTGTCCACTCCGCGGTCAACCTGCAGGTCGAACCGCAAGGATGTGTCATGTCGATGATGAGCCCGACCTATCTCAGACTTTCCGGCTTCGACACTGAGCACTCGAGGTTTGCTAGCAAGTATTCGCTGTATCTGTACCGTGAAGAGGGTGTGGACGAATATACTCGCGACAATATTGGATTGAGAGGTGCACCAGTACTGTTTATCCCTGGAAATGCTGGCAGCTACAAGCAAGTCCGCTCTCTGTCCTCCGAGGCTTCGCGCTATTTCTACAACACGTATCGGAACGATCAGAAAGCGCAAGAGGAAGGAATCAGAGCCTTGGACTTCTTCACCGTCGATTTCAATGAGGATCTCGCAGCTTTTCACGGCCAGACTGTCCTGGATCAAGCCGAGTATGTGAATGAGGCTATAGCCTACATCTTGTCCCTGTATCATGACTCGAAGCGTCTGAACCGAGACTCAGATCTCCCTGATCCCAGCTCCGTCATACTCATTGGCCACTCTATGGGAGGTATTGTCGCAAGGACTGTATTGGTCAACACCAAGTACCAAGCAAACTCTGTCAACACCATCATCACCATGTCTACTCCTCATGCACGGCCTCCTGTGTCTTTCGATGCCGATATTGTCTCGCTTTACACTCGGATCAACGAATACTGGAGAGATGCCTTCACCCAGAAGATGTCAAGCAGCAACCCTTTGTCGCAGACCACATTGATATCCATAGCTGGCGGAGGACGAGACACTACTGTGCCTTCAGATTACACAAGCATATCTTCTCTGGTGCCGGAAACACATGGATTCACTGTCTTCACTTCAACCGTGCCCAGTGTATGGACGAGTATGGACCACCTAGCAATTACATGGGCAGACCAGCTTCGAAAAGTCATTATCAAGTCTCTGTACGAGGTCGTGGATGTGCGCAGAGGCGCGCAGACCAAAAGCCGGGCTGCCAGGATGAAGGTCTTTCGGAAGTGGTTCCTGACTGGGCTGGAACCCGAGGCAGTGAAGCATCTGCCTTCGCAAGAGCATAATGTGCTGTTAACCTTGGGAGATGAGTCGCGGTCCACCATTACAAGAGAAGATAGCATTACCATCCATCGTCTTGGTGTGCAAGACAAGAGTTCTGCCAGACTACTCACTGTGCCGCCTGCCACCAACAGGACTGCTAAGCACTTTCAGCTGCTGACAGACCAGCCCATAGGTCCACATGGCTCTTTCGACCGGATCGAAGTTCTGTTCTGCAGCGCATTTCCAATAGCAGGACACGCCGCTGCCGTACCTCTTCCAGTTGAGGTCGACCTCTCGACCGGGGATGCTAGTGCGACACGGCTCGCCTGTAAGCGCGCAGTTGGCGATGGGATAGCATTACCTACCTCCAATCGACAATCGAGAAATGCCTTCGATCAGACATCCGCGTTCTCTTTCTTACACTACAACCTGCGAGACATGCAAGATTATCAATTCATAGCCGTTGTTGACAAGAGCACCGAAATCAACGATGGCTGGGTTCATGCTGAGTTTAGCTCTGACGTTGACTCTAATGTCGTGGTTGATATGAGTCTTCCCCTGCTCTTACTTCGTGGTGTGAACCTTGAGCTACCGTCCACAAGGTCACTCATGACAGATATAAAAATTCCAGCAGTGCATTCATCACTACTGGCCTACAACCTGAAGGTACGTCAACATGGTTGTCGAAAAGACACCGAGCTCTTCACACCCTTGCTCAGGCAATACATCGATGCACCTCACGAATCCAAGTACTTCGTCAATTTCAAAGAAGGCGACATCAGTTTGCACGGTACCGCACCTTTCATGCCCCCTACGCTGCCTGGCGAAGCCATCAACAACGGGATATCTTTCCAGATCTGGTCGGATCCAACATGCAGTTCATCCCTCGAGTTTCGTCTCAGGCCTGACTGGGCTGGCAGCTTAGGAAAGCTAGTGATCAGGTATCGCACAGTCTTCGCTGCTTTTCCGCTTCTAGTCGTGGCAATGGTCTTGAGAAAGCAATTCAGATTGTACGACAGCACAGGAGTCTTCATCTCGTTCAACGAGAGTCTAGATCAGAGCCTGCGCCTGCCACTACCAGTTCTCCTCCTCTCCATGACGTTTTTCGCGACAGCTTTCACCACCACCCAAGCTCCTTCATCCAGTGCACTCACACGTCAGCCAAACAATACCATGAGCTACACACAGAACGATCTCCTCCTTGGATCCCCTGATGCTTTTTTCTGGTTTCTGGTCCCTCTGTGCGGACTGATCAGCGTCGGCGTCTGCGTGATCCTCAATTACCTCGTGCTTGGTATGCTCCAAGGCTTCAGCATTATCATGGCACTAGTCTCGAATCAGAATGGTTATATCAAGATCGATGACAGCACTAAAGAGAAGGCATCCGTCTCAACCATAACCGCAACCCCTCGCCGCCGAGTCATAAACACCATCGTCCTCCTAATCCTAGTCGCCACCATTATACCCTACCCCTTCGCCTACGTGGTGGCATGTCTCGTCCAATTCGCGACAGCCACCCGAGCACTAAAAGACGCCAAAGAGCTCCGTACTGGAGCCTCGATGAATTTCTTTAATTACACCCATTCAATCCTAATACTGATGCTTTGGGTTCTGCCCATCAACCTTCCCGTCCTAGTCGTCTGGATCCACAACCTAGCCGTCCACTGGATGACGCCCTTCTCATCCCACCACAATGTCCTATCGATCATGCCGTTTATCCTTTTGGTCGAGACAGTATCCAGCGGCATGATGGTGCCGCCGCTGCAGAAGTTCAAATGGACTACGAATCTGCTCTTCTTCGCGCTAGCTGTGTATGCTGCTGTCTACGGCATGAGTTTCGCCTATCGACTGCACTACATCGCGAACATCATTGCCTTGTGGCTTGTGCTGATACACTTCTGGGGCAGACAACAGAGGATGCCACCGTGACTAGAGCGGGTTGAGGATGCGGTCGGAGTTTCATTGATGGAGATTGCGCTGCAGGCTGGCTACGTCCATGCTCTACAGATCTGTCATAGCGAGGGACTGTTATGAGGATACAGATCGTGCATGAAATTTTCGTCCATCAGAAACTGGACGATGCAAACGAAACTGCACGCCAGCAAGATGTTGAGCGTATGTACAGGTGTAACAAAAGGGAGAGGTGAAAGCATTTGTGAAGTCATTGCGGGTCCGTGCGTGGGATGCGGATGGTTAGATAGGCTGTATGATACCCAAAAAGCATTTACATTATCGCAGGAGGCTATGCTAGACATAGTTGTCACCATCCCTGCTGGTTGCAGTATTGGATAACGGTGCGCCCGTTTTCTGCTTCTCTGCCGTCACTGGTGCTGCGCTTGTATTGGCTCGTGATGGCCGTGCTGGCAAACCGCCGTGTGATCATGGACGGACTATAGAATTGTATGAAGCTTGTACTGTCGAGGTTGAAATGAAACACGATTGTGATACGGCTTCATCCGACCACCGTGTCAGGTCAAAGATGAGTTAGCATCGGCACGTGTCACTTATACCAGGAGCGGAATTCTCGTTCCACGACGTGGTACGTCAACGGTGCGGTGAAAGAGAAAGTGACGTACTGTGGTGCGATGCATTAGTGAGTCGTTCTTAAGCCTTGACCAGTATCGGGAGTACTCACGTATGTTCCGTAGTTTCCGTAGTTGTCGTGCTTCATCCTTACATTGTGAAACAGCTGATGTGTGAAGAGACTGGCGCGGACTTCGATGGGTATGACTCGTCCCTTAGCTGACACCAGGTATCCGACCTCGTTAGTGACCGGCGTTGGCCGCCAATCGTACTTGGAATCTCTCATGGTTTCGCCAAAGATAGTCTCGTCATGCTGACCGCTGAGTAGTTCTGGGACGCGTGAGGGGCAGTCAAAGAGGTTGAAGTCTGCTTTAAGTACCGAGGCGGCCAGGCTTACTGACTCAAGGTGTGGTAGTCGCGATGTATCAAGCAGATCTGACAAAGACGGGCTTGGTCTGACCAGATACATGGCCTCGGAGTACCAGCCACCCAAGTCAATGGCCCTGATGGTCTTAAAGCGGGCTTCGCTGAGCATTGGGAGGACGCCGCAGCTCATCGTGGCTCGGGAGTCTATCATGGCCCACTCTTTGACGTGTTCTAGATGAAGAACGACAGGATTCTTCTGCAAGACTTCCTGTACCAGCTCATACGTGTCTGGTGATACAAGTAATGCATTGAGGTAGTGGCAGAAGGGTTGTGGATAGGCTATCTTCTTAACATTGCATTCGAAGTCCTCGGGTGTGATTTGAAGTGGAGGTTTGGGAAGTTTCCGCGGGATGACTGAGACCCAGTATGGTTCGAAGCAGAACTCGAGAATCTTGATTTGAAGCTCTACAGAGAGCCGTAAGAAAGGGAATGAATCCGGCATCGTTGCGCTTGGTCGATGTAGTCAACCCTTGAAAAGAGTCAACTCCGCAGTTTTGCGAGCAGTGAAGGCTTGTTGGGGTTGCAAGGTCGTTCGATGTATAGGGACAGCGTTTCTTTTTCTCCCACATGGACTTTTAGAGTGAAAACGACTGCGTCTGCGCTGATCTCATATTACGACTGTCAGTCTGTTGCTTGTGATGAACATACCTGGTAATATAGTCGAGGATGAACCGGCCCTGCATCATCTGTACGGTCACTGGCCTTGTCTGAACTCGCATCCGCTCGTAGATATTCAGAAGTTGAGGAGGGGATCTCCTAGACTTGCAGGGACCGTCAAAGTGGGACGGGGCGAAGTGAAGAAATTGTGAGTGTCCTGCTAGATAGGCGTAGTGCATGCTCGTGTTCATCGTGGACGACTGACTGCAAGCAGACTCGACAGACGAAAGAGTGATGCTTGCCACGTACCTCTACGAGTTGCATCGCACCTTCCTGTCACTAAATAACCAAGACCACCATCCCAACCACTATATCGTCGGCCAGTTCTTGATCACCGCAGCCGAATATGGCGAGCTCGCCGCCCCACATCGCGGGCATTCATACCAGTAGACAATATGCACCAGTCGTACCAGGCACACTTGCTCCTCAGTCCACCACAACCAAGTCACCAACAGAGACCATCCAACAGCCTTCCTCTACAAGCTTTACCGTACCCTCGAAGAGTGCAAACGCGAATGAGCCACCAACATCCTTCGACCTCCTCTCACCAGCATATCTGGCCGTCTTTCCCATCTTCGTGGTGATCCTGTTCATCATCGTCTGGCTGCTCATGGTCCCCAATGCTCGAAAGCCGTGGTCATGCCGGAGCCATAGGCGAAACATACACGTTCCGCTCAGGCAACGAGGGCCAGGCGATGCTTACGAGATTGCGCCAGAAATGTGGAGAGGTGGGGGTCGGTTTGTAGGGGAGTCGACACGCACTCGATACAATACGGGAGAAGGTGATAGGTCCTATGCCGATCGTAGCAATATGGAGTCTCGAAGACTGGAGAGCATGAATATAACAAGGGGAACGGAGAGCACTAACGCTGTGCCTGCAATGCCAGGTCAAGGTAGGCCTGGACAGCACTTCGACAGCGGAACGACGAACGACATACCGTACCAACTCTATGTCAACATACCGCTCGTATCAATGGCGCCAGCAACGTCGGCTAGTGCAGGAGGAGACGGCGTGCATGCGCGAGAGCATGACAGACAACCACCTCCCCCGTATCAACCACGGGCGGAGCAATATGTGTGCGGCGGCAGGCTGGTGGAAAGAGAGGGATAGATGGTGCCAAAGAATAGCTGCAGAGAGGTAGGCTGAAGGACGTGAAATCAGCTTCGAGATCGCCGGTAGCTCGACGTTCAGGAGTGTGGCAGAGACTGCCTGGCAATCTTATGCTCCTTATACGCTTTAGTCAACAGCATAGTAACCACGTCAAAGGGTGACGATTGTCGAGGAGTATGCCACCCGTTGTGCTAAGCATCTCAAGCTTGTTTCGTACTCTATGGTATCGTACCTGACTAACCCTCGGCGATTCTCTTTGAGGAGGCATCTCCAGCTACGTTAAGCTCCTGAACCCTCACGGCCCTACTACGTCATCATGATCGCGGAAGCTGAACACCCTGCTCCGCCCGTACATTGACCTTCTCAGTCGACATCTACACAGACACTAGCAACCAAGTGAAGAACAGAATTGATTAGCAAAATCCTCAGACCTCGAACGAACAAAGCGAGTTAACCAGTATGGCAGCTACCAGAAGTTCTAGAGCTATAGTTCGCTTCTGTGACCGAGCTCTAGCTCCCACTCCAACTGCCTTCAACGCGGCACGAACTTCCTACTGCCTGGCAAGGCCAACGTACTCAAAGCTAACGACGAATATTGGGCCACGGGCGTCATCAACACAGTTCTCTCGACCATTCTCAGTCCAACGTCAGCTCCGAGAGCAAGAAGCCCCCAGCTCATCTGGCATACCTCCTCCAAAGTCCTATGCCTACCAGGAAATCCATGATCTCGTCACAGATCCACAACCCAATCGCATACTCATTGATGTGCGCGAGCCAAGTGAGCTCCTGCAGACAGGCCGAATACCTACCGCAAAAGCCGTGCCGGTTTCCTCCGCCCCAGATGCTTTCTTTATGAGTGAAGAAGATTTCGAAACAAAGTTTGGCTTTCCCCGACCAACAGAGCAAGACGAAGTCATATTCTATTGCAAGGCTGGCGTGAGAAGTAGACAGGCTGCTCTCATGGCTGCACAGGCACGCCCTCCATTCGGCGGGAAGTTTAGCAACTACAATGGTAGCTGGCTTGACTGGCAGAAGAACGGCGGTGGAATCGAGCAAGAAGGTGAACAAGGGGAAGACAGTGCTCTGGGCGGTGCTACGAATCCTCAGGGTGTCGTCCCAGGAACACCAAGACCATGATTGTTGATGAATCCATTACAAATTGCCGGTGCAGAAAGGTCTTCGCACTTCCTTTCGAGTCTTGTCTGGTAGAAGTCCACATGTGCTACTCCATCATCAGGATCGCTGCTGGCGTCCGCTGAAGACCTACCACTCCAAACCTTCCTGTCTGGGTGATCCAGAGTTCCTATCTGGTGGTGTTGGTGGGCCGTGTCCGGCGCGCAGCTCATGAGAGAAATCCGTTCATGGTACTGAATGTTTGGGGACGAATAAGGCTATGTCTCATAAGGCTTAAATCACGCACGCGATGAAATTTGGGCATCTCTACAGGCACAAGGGGCTCTGAAATTGCTTACAGCCTATTCTCATCGCAATGCGCTAGCCAAAGGGGTAACATAGAATGCAGGTAGTACAGAACTTTCGCCTTACACCGCTGTTCAGGGAAGCTGCAGCGCAGTCCTCCAATCCAGATTGTCCAATTACTGCATACACGCTCCCGCCAGTCACGCTGAGCTCTACCATGAGACGTATCCCCTTCCACTTTCGCAGTGATCGGTGGTCGGTTCTTAGATGATTTCGCTGTGCGTTCGACACACCTCCCTGCCGCATGATCCTGGCAAGGGCTCCGCACTGCTCACTCTAACATACCACGTTCCAATGTTTCCGCGACCACGGTCCTGGTGACCACCAAAGCAAGAGAATATATGTGCACGATCCGTTCAGGTACACATGAATGATTGTATGGAGTCCTGCTGGTTGTGCAACAGGTCTGCCGCGTATGAGCCAGTCAACTCGAAGTTAGCATAACACTCGACCAGTCCAACGCAGAGGTTTGCTACATGGTTTGCTTTCTGCATACGATAACTGACTTCTGCAACATCAATCCCACGGAAGCACAACTTCGATTATGGTCGTTATCTATGGTTACCGTCCAGGGCTCCTCATATGCTGCGAGACAGGAGGTTCGGTCTCGTGCTGAGACCTTCATTGTGCAAGTCGTGTCTCGGGCGACCACGGATGCTCGAGTGTTAATGCTGTGGCTGATTAACAAGATGAAGGTTACACAACATGCACGTGGTGTTGGACAGGCCAGGAACCAACCATGACGATACCCATGCGGCTCCCTGACTGCAATTTCTATGATCCAGTATGCTCTTGAAGGTCTCAGACATCAAGTTGATGGCGGATGCTCGACATGTAGCATCAACGCTTCAGGAGCCGCAACATTATAGTATAAGAGTATGAATTCGCGTCGAGGAGGGAGTTACCAGCACAAATAGTTACTATTTCACTCTTTCAGGCCACATTTGACCTATCCACTCGTTCAAGATGTATCGTCACTCGTTCAAGATGTATCGTCACTCGTTCATCATTCTATTCTTGTCACTCATTCAACTCATTCACGCCACTCCCGTCCCCGGAGAAGCACAATTGTTGCGAATCCCGAATGATCCGGTTCTTCGGAGACCATGGCCGCCCAGTCCACTTCCGGCGAGTTGCGTCAACTCAGCTACTAACCGCTCTTGCTGGTCTCGTGGCTACGATATCAACAGCAACCCCGAGACCACCTGGCCGAACACTGGTAGAGTTGTTCGATACAACCTCGAGGTGCAGAACTTAACGCTCGCCCCTGATGGTGTGTCCCGACCAGTCTATGCGATCAACGGACAGTTTCCTGGACCGACCATAAAGGCCAATTGGGGAGATACTATCGTCGTCACCGTCAAGAACAGCCTGCAGAATAACGGGACCAGCATGCATTGGCATGGCGTTCGATAGTGGAAGTCGAACGCGATGGATGGCACCAACGGCATCACTGGTAAGTCTACAAGGATAGTAGGACGAGCTCTTGACTAAGTAATTTGCAGAATGCCCTCTTGCACCCGGCCAATCAAGGACATACAGGTTCATTGCAACCCAGTATGGCACTTCATGGTACCATAGTCATCACAGCTCGCAGTACTCTGATGGTGTCCTGGGTCCAATCGTGATTGACGGCCCCGCTACTGCCAATTACGACGTCGACCTCGGTGTTCTCCCGGTGCAAGACTGGTTCTATGAGACAGCTTTCTCCAATATCTACAAGCTCTCTCGTGCCCTCATTCGAGGAAATCCAACAGCCGACAATGTCCTCATCAATGGCACAAACAAGAATGCCCAAGGTGGAGGAGCTTACCATCGCAACACTATTGAGAAGGGAAAGAAGTACAGACTACGTCTCGTCAACAACGGCACTAATGACAACTTCAAGATCGGCCTCGACAAGCACAACATGACTGTCATCGCGATGGATTTCGTACCTATTGTACCTTTCACGACGGAGTGGCTGTTCATTGGCATAGGCCAGCGTTACGACGTCATTATCAACGCTGACCAGCCCATCGACAGCTACTGGTTCCACGTCGTGCCTCAGATCGGCTGCGCGAACAATGTCGTTGCCAATGCAGTATCCATCTTCTCATACAAAGGCGCCAACAACACTATCCCCAGCGACGGCACTCGCAATAACGGCCCACCCACCAACGACTGCCTCGATCCAAATATCAACCTCATTCCATACGTACCTCTCAATGTGCCAAGCAATGAAATAATCCCTGCCTCGTCCAACCTCAATGTCAACTTCACGGTCCTCCAAAACAGCACATCCGCCGAACAGACTCTGGTCCAATGGAATCTAAACTTCATAGCAATTCATGCTCCATGGGACAAGCCCACGATGCAATACGTCCTAGACAAGAACACTAGCTACCCTAAAAGCATGAACATCATTAACCTTCCGAAGTCCAACCAGTGGTCGTTCTGGGTCATCCAAGCCGTACCCACCCGAGCACCTGCCCAGCCACATCCGATGCACCTTCACGGCCATGACTTCTACATCCTCGGTGCAGGGACTGGCATATTCGACAACAGTCAGTCACTCAACTACGTCAATCCTCCTCGACGTGACGTTGCTATGCTCCCTGCCAACGGGTACATGGTTCTTGCTTTCGTGACAAATGATCCTGGTGCTTGGCTCATGCATTGTCATGTTGCGTGGCATATTGATCTTGGTCTTGGTGCGCAAGTTTTGGAACGAGCTGATGAGATACCGGATTTGCTTGATTACGCTACGAAGCGGGATTTCACTCAGCAGTGTGCTAGCTGGGACTCATATGACAATAACGCTGTGTATAAAGAGGAGGGAAGTGGGCTTTAGGCTTACATTGCGAGCAACAGTGGCGCTGAAGCTCGGGACAGAGACTACTTGGGACGGAGTTTGTCGGTGCGGCTCTATGTACAACAGTGTCACCGCACGAGGCTGCCTGGGTCAGAGGGAGACGCCAGTCCAACTCTCTTGTGGACCGAGTAAGATCGCGGTATATTATGGACAAAAGACGTGTCCCTTTGTGCTTCTCGTGACGAAACTTCATAACTATTGACTTATGGCAGGTTCAGAGCCGACTTCCACACGTGGGGTGTGAATGCTTCACTTTTGTCTCACACCGCGACTGACGTCAGGGCCTATCTAGCAAAAGACTACCTATACCTAGGTACCTTTCTTTTTTTTCTAAGGTTCCTTCGCCCCAATCTCGAAGTGGCCACTTACTCATCAAAACGATACCCTACTGCAAAGCGGGTCTGTATCCTTTCGAGATAGTGGAAATGGACGGCTTCGAAAACAAACCCGCGAAGGAGCGTTTGGAAATCCTCAAAGTGGGTTATGCTTCTGCGGGCTTCGCGCTTGACTGATATACACTAGAAGTTCGAAAGTACCATTGCGGATGCATGCCAACTCAAAAGTACTCTGGAGAAGTATCGTCTGGCGGAGCGTCACTATCATATGTCTCCACTCGAGACGATCCTAAAGAGAGTGTATAACAAGACGCTCATCGACTTGAAAATGGGCGCGAATGACACGGCATTTGTGAGGAGGCAGATTGAAGAGCTCGAGCAACAAGTGGACAGGGAAGAATTGGTGGAGAAGCTTCGTAATCAGTCTGCAAGATTGGCAGAGGCCGTTAAGGAGGTTGTGAACGGCTTGGAAGTAGGGGACGGAACCGTCAGCAGCACGAGGAAGCGAGAGCGCGACATTGATGCTCTAGAGAAGCAAGCTGAGGATGTTTTGGCTGCAGTGGCTGCATGTAAGAAAATCAAGACTGGATCCTGATGGAATACGCGAGACACACAGACGGGATTGGAGGTACAGCAGGAAGGCGCCAGGATGAAGCTGCCCTACCAAAAGTATGATCTTTGCATTCGCAGATCGTGTCAACGCCTCAAACAATCCACCTACACACGGATTGGAAGTTATACACATCTCACTGGCACTACTGGCTACTCGCACATGCATACCATCCCATATGGCATTTATTACCCTTGATACCTGCAGAAGCCTAGTCCATAACATGGCTGACGATTACGTGCCCACCATTGAAGGTGACACTGAAACTGCACACGTGAGTCATTTAATTAGGTTGTCATTGAATGCTAAACAGTCAATAGTATATGCTTCTCTTCCTTGGCACAACCATCGAGCAACAACTTCGTCACGATGCGGCCACAGAAGACGATTCAAGTTCTTCAGGACACTGGCACTTCGAGAGCTCCACGGGGCTACCGTACTCGGTGATACGACCATCGCAACACGAGCTGGACCTCATGGAATTGGCATTGAGCCAGAAAATAGCTGCCCGGATGGGGCCCCACAAACCTTTGCTGAGAAGCATCACAGATTTCCTCCAGCCCTCGATGGCCAGACTGCTGCAGAGTGTGCGGGCTCAAGCAAAACGGGAAGCTACTGAAGAAGCTGCAGCTCTTGAGCGAGCTTCAGTGTCTAACTCGGTTCAGCTGAAGACCATAAGATTGCAACTTGAGAAGGACCATGAGTATTTGTTGAGTCAGAAGCGGAAACACGACACTGCAGACCTAGTGGAAGGAGCCGCAGCCTTTCTGAAGAGATGCAAGCGTCTCAAAGCAGAAGCGCATGCCCAGTGAGTGGTATGAGGCCATAGTAACTTTGTGACCTGAACATAGACCGGAGCAGGGCAGTGCGAGGGTGAGACGGCGTGGTCGATGTGTCGTAAGAAGGGGCTCAGACAATAGCGGCTGAGCACACGTAGGTGAAGGTGATCATATGCAAGACTTCTCCTCTCGTATATCGAACTCTATGCCAGCAAGTCTATGCATGATTCTTTCCCGAGTGCGCGATGCAACATCGTTTTCGACCCAGCCTCCAACACTTTCATTCACTGCAATATCTGCTTCACAATTCCATCGCCTCCCTAAATCCTGGCCTGTGTTACTCGACTCAGATTCGTCGGACGCAACAATTCTTCCCTGCCATTGCAGGTCCCATAGGGAGCGCAGAAGGTTTTGACATTCAGTGCGAACCACAATGGCGTTGATCAAGTTTCAAGGCTGCCGGTGGCAGAGGCGGATTTTGGAAGATAAGAAGCATTCAGAGCATGCCTTTTGTTTTACTAACATCATCGAGCTTCTCCCAATCCGGCATTGCCTCGAGGTGGAGACGGAAATAGCAAATGAGATTGGCCAGGCCGTCAATCTATGGCAGTACTGATATGTGAGGAACGTGGTGAGACCGAGGAGGTCAGTGAGGCAAGAAATCTTGGACGAGCAGGAGGTTTCGGCGAGTGAGGCTCCGTTGATACCAGAGTCATTCAGGATCCTGAAAGGGTTGATGATCATATATCGGGGTTGTCAATAGGTGGAAGCCTAAGCCCACAGCACTCGAAGTCACAAACGCACAATCTCCTGTTCGCAATGTAGGGCCCGAATACGTACACGAGGACACAGATACTTTGTTGCTGGACGTGAACTCCTCAGTATGAGCGCTCAACTGGTTGAGGTCTGGGCACGATGGGACAGCCGACGCCAGTGCTATTCGTGCTGGGCATAAGGGGAGAGATGCAGTGGTTAGAAGGCTGTTATGCTCAGGTTCACATGGACTCTGTAGGGCGCGTCGACATATGGCAGAGCCCTTCAATTGACAATGCGTTCGCAGGAGGCCCGAGCAGCATAACACGTGCTGTCGATGGCGACGAATATTCTCGTTCTCTCCTCTTCGGAGCTTTTGTACATGACTTTCCCGTTCACCTCATGCTTTCAAAATGAAGGGAAAAGATAGTAGCAGACCAATAATCATCGTGTCAGAACCAACTTTGAATAAAAAGAAGTGGGACCCCAAGCGGGAAAGACACCACCCGCCAATACCATCCTGCCAGCCACATCGCGATCGCACCGTAGTAGACATCTATTT
>Ga0210040_10000177_pt1 | contig 115678 bp, 92 predicted proteins | sample CryGeyCG12114_NA_FD_185462 | JGI IMG/M metagenome (GOLD analysis project Ga0210040, IMG submission 185462) | Groundwater microbial communities from aquifer - Crystal Geyser CG19_WC_8/21/14_NA (SPAdes) (version 2) | ecosystem: Environmental > Aquatic > Deep subsurface > Groundwater | place...
CAATATAACCTTTGTCCGGGTGCACCAAGCGGAGCTGTCCATTTTTGTGGTTAGCCTGGCCGCTCTTTCGATCGTTTGCCTCGTATTGCTGGTAGGTTCCTGTATTGCGGGTCGAGGGGAGTGGTGGCCGTGCCGACAGCGCAAGGACCCGTCGTATGCGCACGTTGCTACAGTGCATATCACAAAGCTTGTCATCTAAGCGCGACGTCTGGCTCTCAGGGACTGTTCGATGCAACGGCGAGTTGTAGGGTATGAAGTTGAGGTGTTTTTGCTCGCGTTGAAATGGCCGTGGTGATTGGCTGTGCGAGCCTGCGCAGACGAAACAATGGACAGGCGAGTGAAACGGCAGGCGGTCGATCGTCGGCCAGTCAAGAGGGAAAGAGCTCACATTGCCCTTTCCCCACAAAGCACGCTAAGTCTGTTCCTGTCGCCAAGGTGATCTGCCTCGCCCGCCGATTCGTGTTTCGCCTTTTGGCATTCTGGAATTCGGCAACCCCTTGCTCTCGTTTGCCGACTTTCTGTCTCTCAGCCTTGAGCATCGTCTGACCTTGCACAACCCACAAATTCCACTTCGCCATCCGCTTTGGCATACTGCTAGGGGCTGATCCTGGTCTCTAGCTCCCGAAGCTTGACCGCTGACGATCTGCTATGCATCTAGCCTCAGCTCACCCGACTTCCTGACACCGCCGCTTAGCCAACCCGTTCCATGGGTCTGCTAGCTTTTCACGCGCCAAAGCTCCGTACTAGAGTCTCCTGGCTAACAGCTTTGCTACCAATCAGCTCTCCAATTCAACTTTCTTGAAGCTTTATTGTCTGTGCTTTGTCCATTGAATGCGCTGGTCATTCCTCTAAGTGGCTGTCACTGTCAACGTGGCGGGCTTCTGTCACAGACCACGGAGCTCTGTGCCGAACGTAGCGCAAGCTCCCGACCGTCTGAGCGAACGTCCTACCCAATAGGAATTCGTGTTTCAGAATGCCTTGCTTCGGTAGCCTGGCTTTAGGCACGTATCCAGCTTGACATCAGGGGAGTTCAGATGCTTGTTCACTGATCCGTGCTAGATCTTCGCGCAGCACATATATCAGCTTCTCTGCCATGTCTGACATGTACCTTCTTGTCTTCCAAGTTCTACATCACTGCTGACCAGACGAGATCATTCCAGGCTAGTCCTGCTACTTTCCTTGACAACTACTTTGTTGACTTTTGCATCAACGTCGTGCCTGTGGCAGACCATTCCATTCCTTCCACGAGCTACTTCAGGAAAAGCAGCTTTTGCGCCGAGTCAACGACCATTCCTTTGCTACAGTGCTTTGTCCAGATCGATCAGATCCAGTTTTCAGATCTTCCAGACAAAGGTATGTCTCTACCCAGAACCCATTTATGTCTGTCACTTCCAAAATCATTGTTTCCTATTGTTGCGTGGTGCACAAAGACAAAAGCCGCAACGGCCAAGTTTAAGAAGGATTTCACTCCCCAGGTTCTGCCTTTTCCCATTTCACAATCTCACCTGTCACTTGTACATACACTTGATCACAGAAATCTAAAGAAAAGCCACAAAAAAATTATTACAAGCTAACTCATATCAGTCACACTTAGACAACTGAGATTCTTCGCTGGTTCGAAGACTTTCCACGATCTTTCACACAAATCACAGTCGACACGAACAAACCTTTCACGATGAAGACATTCACATTTCTTGCAATGGCGGCGGCCGCGAGCGCTCACATGGTCATGAAAACCCCTTCCCCAGCTGGAAGCCCCAACAACTCACCACTCCTTGAGAGTGGTTCCGACTATCCATGTAAGGGCCTCGACACAAAAACACTCCTCTTAGGAGACGAGAATGTCATGGCTGTTGGCGCCCCACAGAGCCTCAGCTTCACTGGTAGCGCTGTCCACGGTGGCGGCTCATGCCAGGTCAGCCTCGCTAAAGGCACCGAAATCTCCAAAGACATGAAATTTATGGTCATCCATTCGATCGAGGGGGGCTGTCCTGCAAATGCCGAAGGCAACCTTGGCAACAGTGCAGATGCGAACGTTGCCGGTACCTTCCAGTTCAGCGTTCCTGACCACCCAGACCTAGGCCCTGGCGACTACACTCTTGCTTGGACATGGCACAACAAGATCGGCAACCGCGAGATGTATATGAACTGCGCTAGGGTCAAGGTTACAGGTGCCACGAAGAAGAGGTATGCCCCAGCAAACATGCCTGTATCTAAGCGACAACAAGCCCCTCTTCCTGACATGTTCGTTGCCAATATCGGCAATGGCTGCACGGTAGCGGAAGGCACCAACGTCAAATATCCAAACCCTGGCACCTCGGTTGACCTGCCCCCCGCGAATCAGGAGAACTTCATGGGCGACCCAGTGGGCAACTGTGGTGCAGTCGGCGCCGCCAATCCTCCTGCAGGCAGTTCAGCCTCTTCGGGTGCTGCTTCAGCAACATCCGCCACCGCCACATCCGCCGTCAGCAATTCTGTCAGTCCCATCTCGCAGTCTGCACCAGGAGTCTTCGCCACTGCGCCTCCCTCCGAATCTGGCGCAGCGTCGACACAAGCTCCGGTCGCCTCGTCAGCTGCTGATGCGACATCAGCTACCTCTGCCGCTGTTCCACTTAGCACTGGTACAAGCTCTTCCGGTACTTCCGGCACATGCGAAGCAGGTGCTTGGAACTGCGCGGCCGATGGTAAATCCTTCACACGATGTGTCGCCGGAGGCACCTGGTCAGCATCGATCCCCATGGCGGCGGGCATGAGCTGCACACCTGGTGTCTCTATGAACTTTGCCTACAATGCCTCTGCTGGAACCAACGCAAAACGAGATGTTCGAGCCCACATTGCTCGAAGACGGCACAGCTTCCGCAGTCCCGCTCTGTCATGAACGAGCATCAAACGACTCTGATACGATCTTTCAAGTACAAGCGAGCTGGACCATGCATTGGTTGGAGTAGGTGTTTTGATATTCAGCGGTGGAGTGGATTCGTGTCAATTGAATGCAAAGTAGATACCCAGATCATGATACAAATTGCTCTCTCTTAAAACCAATGATCCAATACTAATGGCCGGCCGTATTCACTTCCTTGATGTTGTGACTAGAATGCCTCAAACATGAGGCGTAGCGCTTCTCGTGTCTTACTTCCTCGCTTACGTAATTAGGAGAGTCCTGGTGACCATTGCTCGTAACGAGGACGACGGAAGAGCATTGCCATCTTTCTGCGGACAGTCGACCGTGATAGCCTCTGTAAGCACATCTTGAGTAGTGAAGTTGACCACCAGCCAAGTAGCAGACGGTGAAAGGTCGTCTATGGGCTTGGCGGCTACCGGAAAGGTCTAGCGTTCCTGCCTCGGATTGCTAGTTCTCGTGCGAGCACGAGTGCAGGTACAGTTGCTCAGGACTGCCTCGGCGACATGCGCACACCATGCTTAGGTACGTCGACCACGTTGGCATCAAGTATTCATGCGGCAACCAGAACGGCAACAACTCCAGAGTCAATGTTTCTCCAGTAGCAAACCTCTGACGATTTAAGCGCCTGGTTCAATCAACGCCCAACGTTTCACAATGTTCGGGCATGGCGGCTATCGCTCGCGCTGGCCGTCGAGCTAGCCATAGGCACCAAGCATACGATATGCTCGTGTACGACCACAAAAGATCATCTCTTGTCACTTGAACATTACAGCTCATCATGAAGCATTCCTAGTTACCCATGTCGTCCTTTCGAAGCTCAGACATCCTGGAGGAAACACCTATACTGTGTGAGCAGCCGTTCTGTACGTCCAGAGCCTGCGTGCGCAAACAATGGAAGCCTACCTCACTCAAGCCATACTTTTTAGCCTGCACGCTCCTGTGGGCTCTGGCACTCCTCGGCTGTACATCCTTCCTGCATTTCAGGGACTACAAAGATGGTGCTATATTGTTTGCCGATTCAGGCAAGGCATTGTCCAACGAACAGAACTTTCTTGTTCGGTATCTTCCAATAATGCTATTGGTGTTATATGGCATGTTGGTCAGTGTGGTGGACCTCGATATCAAGCGGCTTGAGCCGTGGTATCAGCTGTCCAAGCCGAAGCCAACAACTCGTGGACCTCCGCCATTGCTTTGTCGCTACGACACCGATTTTGTCCTGACTGTTGCAACGAGAGCATTATGGCACAGGTACTCTATTTGGATATCTTCGAGTGATATGCTAACTGCTTGTAGACATTGGGCAGTGTTCGGATCCTCATGTCTACTCGTTCTGGCAACCATTGTCGTTCCTACTATTCAGAATGCTATGTTTACAGTAAGGACAAGAACTCAGAGTCGAATCGTGAGTACCTACGGGCCACAACAGCTGGTGTCACTCGAGACCCAGTCAACAACGATGACTAGCAACTTCCTAAATAGTGCCTACTCTAGATGCTGGCTGAGGCAGTCGATGCCGGGATTCACGACAGATGATTATGTGCTCGCCCCTTTTGCACAAGGCGATCTTGGTGCGGTGGCACGCGACACGACGATTACAGGCCAAACAATTCGCTATTGGACAGAACTCCAATGTTGGGCACCTAGCGCCATTGTCATAGACCACAGACTCAACTCATCTACTTTTAGCGACGGCCGTGGTTGCACAGCCCCGAATATGCTGAGGGGCGATGTAGGCGGTCTTCTGAATCCGAATGGAACATACGAGGCCAGGTATTTTGGCGGGCAAAATCCTTACCGGAGTAATACCTCATGGCCAACGTATTGCGATCAATTTCCTCACTTGCTTCTGATTACTTGGAGGTTCGCACGACAGGGTGGTTCGGCGCCCGATTACTCAGCTGGTGGTGATGCGACAGCAATGTTTTGCGAGCCTGAATATTTCATGGAGAATGTGAAAGCTACACTCGTGGCCTCGAACAGCAGTGTGCTGTCGTACGTTGCGACAGGCCCGGCACAAAAGTTACCAGATGATCTCTTCAACCGTACAAACTTCGAGAACATCATCACAAATGGACGATCGCCGTATGTGGGTGATCCTGGGGGTTACGATGATGCTTCGGTCTTCAACGTCAGTATCGCTGATGCAGCAAGTATTGCTCAAGGGGGCAGACTACTCAACGCCAATGTGTTGTCGGAACAGGGCCACTACCAATCCAATGCCATGGCTGGCTTCGCTTTAGGCGTCTCTCAGCTTCCTGCCTCGGACTTCCTCAATTCCGATGTGCTTCAGCAATCGTACGCCAAAGCACACAGACTGCTGTTCGCTTTGGCGATGACTCACAACTTCGGCAACGTAAGTTCAGGGGTCCAAGAAGCAAAGATAGTTTCTACCTCGGACTCAGTGCACCTGATTCATTCATTTACTATCGCCACAGAATCGCTTCTCGTTCTAGTGGCCGCGCTTTGTGTTTCGTTACTCTGGATCATGCCCCAGAGAGCACTGAGTCTCGTTGAGAACCCTGACTCCTTCGCCGCAATCATGAGTCTTTGCCGTTCACCTGAGGTACAGAAGGTCTTCAGTCGAGCAAGCGGCGCGAGCGAAAGCGCGATAGAGGATACCCTCAATGGCAAAGACTTCCTGCTTAGTGATGACGCAGAAGACGGACCGCTGTTGCGTCAAGCAAGCACAACCATTGATGAGGTCCAGAAGCAGCCAGGGCAGCAGGCTTCAGCCTATCGGTCTCCGCCAACACCGAGACATTTGATTGAGAACTCCTGGTTGGTGTCAATACCAATAATCATGCTCCTAGCGAGTAGTGTGGCAATGCTGTTGGTACTGAGTTCCATGTCAGTTCAGCAGACGGGTTTGGGCCTTCCCTCAAGCAGCGAATTTGTGCAGCAATTTCTGTTGAGCTTTACACCGACGGCATTCGCGACACTCCTTGGCGCATATCTTATGCTTGTCACACGAAGTCATTCATATTTGCAACTATTCCAGGATCTGTACGATGGCGATGCATCAGCAGAAAGTACTCTCCTGGTCAATTACACCTCTCTACCCGCGCCTCTCTTATTCGTCAAAGCCTTCGGTGCCCGCCATTATCTGTTGGGGTTATTAAGTTTCTCAGCACTGCTGTCAAATGTACTGACGGTGACAATGGCAAGTATGTTCCTACAGAAAGAGGCACTCGCATTCATCGAGCTGGAGGTGCCAGCAATGTATCAGCCTAACGTCATCAATAAGGAACTCATGGGCTACAGAGTGGGTCAGACCGACCATAACCTCGACGCAATATATGCTACTGCTGCAAACCTATCCTCCGAAACTAGCCTTCCGCCATGGGCTACTACCAGTTATGGATATCTTCCACTTAATATCCCACCAGTAACGACGGACAAGCTCACTGAGTACGAATTCGAGAATACCGGGTACGGCGCTGAACTCGATTGCGTTGATCTGTCCTCTCCTCCCCCTGGCATAGATGCGTCACTCGACTTTGGATATCAGGGGACACGTTTTCGCCTGTGGGCCAATTACACGCGTTCGGAAGGTGTCAAAACCAGTTGTTGGTTTCAACACCATTATTTCGACGAATATGGCTTTGGAGAAATCAACGGAGAGCTAACGACGACACCGTCCGCTCTCGAAATATCGAACGTCATGTCAGCCGTGAACACATCCAGTATAGACGATAGTAGGTTCTGTGGGAACCTTACTGTGAAAGGGTGGGTGAGGGGTCATTTACTTGAGCCCACAGCCACTCAAGACAGCAAAAGTACGAGCAACTTCGTGTATAACGCAACGATCCTGTCTTGTACATCGCGCATGAAGATGCAACAGAGTCGCATTCGAACATCAGCTGACGGAAGGATTATATCTGCCATGGACCTTGGACCGGTCAAGTATGATCTACCGCCAACTGTAAATCTTTCCTCGACGTTGAAAACCGCAATTAGAGCCACATCAGGTTACTATTCGATCACCAAATGGCACGATGACCCTTTTGCTCTGGACTGGCCAAACCACGTCTTCGAGAAGATGTTGAACAGCACGGATCTAGTGGACGCCTCCCAACCGGTCCCCTCTTTTGCAACGGCGAGCAAGCTAGTTGAAGAAACCTTTACACGACTCTTCGCGCTTCATGTCACTTTCGACCACGCTCGGATGCTTCCGCTCAATGTCTCTGTCAAAGGCGTTTCAGCCTGGGACACGAGTGCTTACCCCAACGAGCCCCCGGGCCCCTACACCGTCCCAGCAAAAGCCTACTCTCCCGAGCGCCGCATCTTCATCTCAAGGCCGAACTTCATGATATCCATCGCCATCCTCACATTCGACTTCATCGTCCTCCTCGTATTCAGATTACGCCTGCGCAAGCCTTTCCTACCCCGCATGCCCTTTACAATCGCCTCACAAATCGCCTTCTTCAGCGGCTCCCACGTGATCGACGATGTCGTGAAGGCAGGAGGGAACTTGAAGCAGCTCGACAAGCGAGGGTATAGGTACGGGTACGGAAGGTATGTTGGCAAGGACGGGTGGGCGCATGTCGGAATTGAGCGGGAGCCTTTTGTCACGAGGCTATATGATGAGGGTCCTGATCGGAAGGGAAGGGCTAAACAGGGATGGTGGAAGAGGATGTGGATGTGGCCTTGGTCGAAGGAGGAACAGAAGCCTGCGTCGTTGGAGATGAGTGGTTTTGAGTTTCAGGCACTTCCTAGGCAGGACGGAAAGAAGTCTGACGCTAGTGTGACGGTAGAAGAGAAGGATAATAACTGGATTTGACGATGTTAGCAAGCTATGTATCATGATCTACCAAGTAGTGTAATACTGAGATTAAGTGTTTTTCTTTCCGCAGCCAAAAGGCAAAGCGCAAAACGCGAAAGGGTACACCGTTGGCCAAAGGTGACTACACCCTATGCCTTATACTTTACGTACCTTCCACTACCACGTCAAATCGAGCTATGCAGCTAGATTGTTCACTGGTCGTTCGAAACCTTTGCTCATTCCGAGCATTACGTCCGACACAAGTCCAAGAAGGACTGAGACAGGTCCTGCATGCCCCGGGAATACGTCCGTCAGCACTCGGCTGTCAAAGTGATACGCATCCCATGTGTACAGCTACCCAGTAGGTACTCGCCACCCAAGCGACACAACTTAGCAAAATCACCCAACGCACCGAACCACTGCCAACCCTACACGTCTCTAGCATATATCCTATCCAAATCCTCCCCCTGAATCCCATCCCACTCCTCCCTGACACACCGCGCAACAGCCTCCTCGATCCCCTCCTCTCCATCCAATAAATCATACCAACCCCCCGTATCATCCCTGCTCAACAACGCAGCCGCGACCCGCGCCACACTCTCCCTGCTAACATCGCCCCTCGCACCCGTCTTCCCCAGCCTCACCCGGCCATCACTCGGCTGATCCGTCAACGACCCCGGCCGCAAATTAATCGCTTGGAACCGCTGGCTTTGATTTTGGTTTCCATCCCGCTCGTTCCGTTTCTGCGCCGCCGCAGCCAGATGCTCATCCGCCTCGACCTTGGCCGCGAAATACGCGGGCAGGATCTTCGTGTTGACGTTCTCGGCTGCCGCCGCGTCCTCGTCTGTCCACCAGGCTGGCCGGCCGCGGCGTGACGCGATGTAGCTGATCATCAGGAATTTCTTCACGGATGGCCGGGCAACGGCAGCGCTGATGTAGTGCTTCGCGGCGACTTCGTCGACGGCTTTGGTCCGTGAGGGGCCGCCTTTGCCGCCGGCGCCGGCGGCCCAGATCACGATGTCTGGGTTGACTTTGTCGAGGACTTGGGCGGCACGGTCGACGGAGGTGACGTCGTCGAGGCTGTTGAGTAGGACGTCGATTTTGCCGGACCTGTTGCTGCCCAGGGCGGTGATTTCGGATTCGTGGTCGGGATTGCGGACTACGGAGGTTATGTTCCAGGATTTGGCGAGGAGGAGGGGGGTGAGGTGCAGCGCGATCTTGCCGTGGCCGCCTAGGAGGAGGACTTTTGTTGTTGACATTGTTGTGTTGTGGTGGTTGGTGCTTACTCCTGGATGATTGGTAACTAAGAGCAGGGGAGATTCGGTTTGTGGTTCGGGAGACTATGCCTTTTCGCGACAGGTCTTGCAATAAGAAGATTTTACATGAGGCAGATCTCGTGGTAGTGGAACTCCCCTTCCATGAGCGTAAGCATTAGAGGTAGAGAGATACGAAGGTTGTACAGGGATCATACGGAGTACACCATTACTCGAGTAGTAGCACTACCAAACGTCATTGTCATATCAGCTTTTGCCGCCACATCACGTGACGGTAGTCTGGTGAGCCAACTGATGCGTGCTCACTAGCAATAGCTCTTGTGAGCATTCAACAGGAGAAGATATTGATCACAGACAGCGTTGTGCGATTCAAAGCGACTATGGTGCACCCCACTTCGGCCATGGGCTCTATACAGACCTCCTGCTCCTTCGCTAAATCTTGAGCAGAAATCGATCGGTCATGCTCCTACAATGCCACCCAGAAAGAGTCTCAATGTACGAACCGCAGCTAAACGGGTTAGGAAAGGGCATCTCAGTTCTGCAGTGACATCGAGAATCGATCGGCGTGATAATTGATCCTTCCTTCCCTACAATGTCAGCCAATACGACAAGTTCTAGGAATTGCCATCGTGGGCATTGGCCCTGGTCCCTGAACACAAACTGATTGAGTGCAACAACCCATAGCTCTGTTCTCTTCGGTCATGTAGAAGCATATATGACAGCTTCTTCTGACTCGAGTACTTTTCCACGTTGACAAGAGTCCTCGGCCCTTTGATCGCCAATCTGGCCTGGTTAACCGTGAAACAAACCAGCTTTCGCCGCCTAACACAGCTTACTAACATGACACGAAAGATCTCTACGCCTTCTGAACTCGGAGGCGGGCATTCTTTCCATATCGACAGGATTTCGTATTTCGCACCAGTTTCTTCAGTCGTGAGTTTCGAGCAACCTCTCAACTGATACAGTTGCTGATCCCTGCTTGAGGGTTCAATTCTACTATGGAAGCAGGACTTTGGGCTTGCAACTGTGTTTGACCTTCCACCAGATCCCACAGCCCAGATCACCGTTGACTGGACGCGGTCGAAAGTAGAAGAGTATGTGCAAGTTGACGATATCTTTGATACAGCCTTCCTCAGCACAATCATCTTCCGTGGCCTAGAACTTTCGAAGCTCACCCTCGCGGAGACGGCGCAAGCGTATCTCAAAACTCTCGGTAATCAGGAGGTAACTTCTCTGTCAGCTCAGGAACAGCTCCCGGGACCTTACATAATTGTAAAAGAGACTTTGAGAGACGTCTCGAAAGTGGTTGATGATGCTTATGGCACGTGCATGACCACCCTGAGGCCTCAGCCGGGGTAATACTCCTTCCTCAGAATACGTGATGTCCTCTAACTCTGGGTTGTAGCTCCAGACCTTTCGAGCCTTTCAACTTGAGAAGTGCCGACAGCCAATTCCCAAGTTTTGCACTACCATCGCGTGTGAAGGCCAAAGCAGCCTCAAGCTCCAAGCTTTCCGGTTTACGAATTCTCGTCAAGGACAAAATCGACCTGGAAGGCGTGAAGGACGTCCACCGGAAATCGAGCCTTCTACGACACCTATCCGCCGCGCGAACAGTCTGCTGCATGCGTTCAAAGGCTGATCATGCAGGGCGCTGATGTTCTGGGAAAGACGAAAACGAGCCCTTTTGCCAATTGGGAAGAGCCCATTGAGCACATTGACTATCAAGCTCCATGGAACCCCCGTGCGGATGGCTATCAGTCCCCAGGTGGAAGCAGCTCAGGGAGTGCAATGGCCGTCGCTGCTTACGACTGACTAGATGTGGCCATTGGCACCGACAGTGAGTATCACCTGTTGAAACTTCCACGACATTTGCCCTGAAATCTAACATGATTTGTCCATAGCATGTGCAAGTGTCACACGCCCAGCACTATGGGCCGGCTGCTTTGGTCTACGTCCGAGTATGGATGCTGTGGCCTCAGAAGGCATCGAGCCTTTCAGCCCGTAAGGAGTGGCTCCAACCTGGAATCTACACGCAGCTGATGCAATCAGGCCCTTTGACACTGCTGAAATCCTCGCAGCAAGCCTACAGACTTGCAGAGATGTCGCGTCAGAATGGCTCACTCACGAGGCGCTTGTGCAACGCCCACAGGTAGGTCTTCGTTCCTCAACCAGACGTGCGCACCTGACAGCATTGTAGCCCATTTCCTCAATCATTTGGCCTACAGATTACTGGGACAACATCTCCGTGAAGCAAGCTCAACTTGCACGCAAGCTCGTTGAGTCTATAAAAGCAAGCCTCAATGTTGATAGCGAGGATATCTCCTTCGCGGAAGCCTGGTCAAAGTCTCCTCCAGCTGATGCCAAGGGTATTTCATAAGCAGAATACATCAACGATGCACCACCGACACAATGCTACGATGCTTATCATGCCACTCAAGATTTCAGAGACAAGTATCAAGAGCTTTTCGATCGACAACCTTACGTGTCGCCAGCCACTCAAAGTATGTGGGAATATGCGAAGACTGTCACACGGGAAGAGAGAAACCGTGGCTTCGAGAAGATGGCCGCATACGCTAAGTGGCTTTCGTCGCATGTTCTGACCCGCACACACTCCAACGCACTTGTCACTCTACCAATCGAAGACATGAAGCCGAGGTACAGGGATCAACAACCAGACTTTCGGCGACCACCTCAAGATGGTGTCAGCTACTTGAGACTGGCTCCGGTGCTCAAAGCGCCTCTGCTAACCGTGCCTATCAATGAGATTTCCTACGAGTCGACCATCACAGGGAAGACGGAGAGATCACCTTTTGCAGTTGCCGTCATGGGCACACCAGGGACGGACTTGTCACTGATGGACATTATTCTGAAAGTCTTGGAACATACGGGTATCTCGCCAACCGTAAAGACTGGGAAGAGTATGTACCAGTGCTGACGGTCGTGGCGAGCACTGCACGCTATTTTGGCAAGCAGCGTAGATTCTCTCACGCCATGAAACATCTCAAAGGTGCGAGATGCATGTTCGGATCTACTTGCTTCTCTATCTGGCTAGAACCATGCAATTCATATGTCAAGGCTCTAATACTGAGAGAACCTGGACCTCTTCTGTTACACCTCGCTGCCTTCCGATCAAGCCGACATTTCGTTGCCAAATCAGAAATCCGTCAAGCAGATCCTATACCAACACCTCCAGAAGACCAAGCGCACCATCGAAAGTATCAAGAATGCCCGCGGTCCACGGTGGCCCAAAGATAGCTCTGAGTCTGGACAGCGAAAGTCCACCGTCGCTGCAGAGCTGTTAATACAGGACTACGCATATCTTCACTCTCGTGCTACAACTCTTCTACAGCGCACCACAGAAGCTATCACCGAGCTCAACTCTTCACTGTCAATACTCGAAGCTCAACGTGCAATCGAGCAAACCCAACGAATGGGCAAATTGACGTTTTTGGCGTTCATGTTTGTGGCGTTGAGCTTCACGACGAGCTTTTTCGGAATGAATGTTAATGAATTGAAGGGAGGCACATTGGGAATTAAGTACTGGGGAGCACTCAGTATTCTGGTACTGGGAGCGGCGCTGGCCATGATCTATCTGGATTTGATCGGGGCATCCTTAATGCTTTGGAGAAAATGTGGAATTAAAGTCAGGTAGCCGTGGAGACTCGGAAATGGCTGAGCAGAGGAGAGTCGCAGATGTCTCAGATGGCGTCTCGTAGCTTACCTATACATATACTGTCCAAGCATCCGTCAGTGATGGAACGCAAAAACGGCACGGCACCATACGAGGAATTCTCGAGACACGGATTCATCTCTTCGAGTGAGGGGCCGCATGTGTCATCGATGAGCCATTTGTAGAACTCTGTGCTTGGGTCTCTGCAAGATGCGAATGGGAGATAGACGAAGTCGAGTCGCCAGAGAGGACTCTCGAGCCCCACCCGAGTCCGGGGTGAAGGGAGTCGTGGTTGACTAGCCTAGGCCACCCTGGACCTGAAGCACACAAAGCTCACAGCGAGGTGCTTGGGTACAATGTCGCAGACGACGATGCATGCACGGTTGAAGACACAGATCAGGTCCTCGATCATAGAAAACAATTACTTGCTAATCTAAGACTAATCGAAGCCACCAGAAAGGACGCCAGAAGCCAAACTTGGTCGCACGTAACCACCCAAAGATTGCTCGCCGTCGCCTCCCTGACAAACAGAACCAGGAACGTCGCCCTAGTGAGAAGACAGTGATGTTCAGCTACAGTTCTTGCAAGCAGCCTCCCGAGAGTGAGATGGTTTGACCTTCGCCGATTACCACATGGTGTGGATGCTCACCCTCATGCTGCTCGTTCTCGTCTCTGGCACTTTCGCTCTCCCATATCTCGATGTCTGCTGGGTCGGCATCATGCACTGATTGCTCGTCATCCTGAGCATCAGATCCGAGGGCCAGCGATGTTCTCCTGGCCCACTCGGGAATCTCCTCGAGAGGTACTTCTGTTTGAGCATCGGCTTGAGGCTCATGTGTAGCCTCGAAGGTGAAGTCTCCAAGAGCTGGAGCAACAGAGGGTGCAGAGACTTGCTCTTCCTGCACCTCGGCCGGGGCCTCCTCTTCGCCAGGTGTCTCTTGCGGTACATCATCGTGCACTAGCACTACGCTAGTAGCATCTAAACCCTCACCGTAGAACTTGGCGGCATTGAGGTCGCCCAAGGGTGTCCTTGGCTCCTCAATCTTTGCTTCATCCTTTGCTGCCGCAGCGGCGGCCGCAACGGCGCGAGTGACAGGTGCAGAGCTCACAAACATCTCATTGGGATCAACATTCTCCTTGCCCCTATCACCTTTCTCGAGGGTGCCATCCGAAGTCTTTGATTTGCCCTCATCGTCCGAGATTTCTAGTGCAGCGGATGATTGTGTCATCGTCCATTCAGACATCCGGTAGTCTTGTTGTTCTTCAGACTCTTCAAAGATGTCGAAAGACCATGAGTTGGGCTTTGCTTCATCGAGAGTGGAAGTCTTTTTCGTGCGTGTTGCCTTCTTGTGGGCTAGGGTGCCTTTGAGAGCTGCTGTGATGGACAGGGAGGGCGATAATGAGCCAAGAGTTGGTGGTGCAAAACGTCTTCGTGGTTGAGCCTTCTCAATTCTCCCACGAGCTCGGGTTGGCGAGCGACCGGCCGCTGCAGGGGCAGAGAACGGCGTCCTTGTAGACTTAGACACACTATCCAGACGAGGTGTATATGATTGTATTGTAGTGGGCGGAATATATGTTTGTGTCGTGGCAGGCACGACCTTTGTAAAGATACGTGGTTGCTTTGCAAGAGACACATCGTCCTCGAATGCCGCTCGTTTACGCTTAGTGTTCGACTCGAATATGTATGGGTCGATGTTCTCTGAATCCGAGAGTTCAGGTGATGGGGCACGTCTCTTCAGACTAGGAGCCGAGCTTGGTGTAATTGCTACTTGCTGGTCAGTGACTGCCGCTTGCACATATCGTGCTTTAAAACCATACCATTCTGTCGGTTCTTGATGCTTTGCAAGCTCCGTAGCTTCGAATCATTGAGGACGCCAAATGGCTGTCGAGCTGGTGTCGAGACTGTTGCCATGGTTTCAACTGGTGTGCAAGCTCCTTCTACAGATAAGCACGTTGATCTTTCGAGGGCCAGAGGCCGTCCTGCTTGACGCGTTGTGGTCGAAGTACAACTGAGATACGTCGAGCAAGAGCTAGTTGATTGAAGTGAGATCCAGCTCTCTTGACGTAGCAGGCAGAGTAATGATGAGCAGAGTAACGAAGGTATATGAAAAGATCCAGAGGCCAGCTTCGAGGTCGAGTAGGTCAGAGACAGTCCAGCTTGACGCGCTATCCTGGTGCTGCAGCAAGCACTGTATCAGGCAGAACGGTCGAGGGATCCAGCCGGGAAGCAGTCTCTCTCGAAGACTTGTAGAGTGCAGTAGTCCGTCAGCTAATGCATGGCAGATGGAGGTGATTGTGCTGTAAGAGGTAGTGATTGGTTTATATTGAAGTGGGAGAGTTTTGGGAGCGACCGAGATTCGCGTTGCTGATGACGCGCTAGCCTAGCGTGTTTACCCGCTTCCATGGCATGCCCAGTTCTCCTGTGCTCTAATAAAGCTGCAGCAGCAGTCACTGGTAAACGACTGAAAGATCCCCAAAGTGACAAGCTGTATCTCGTTGCAGCTTTGTGCTTTGCAAAGGTCGCTGTCGATACAGGAAAAACGCTGAATGCTGTTCGAACGTGGTTGTTGACACGAAAACTTGGCACAACGCGGCCGCGGCCGCGACCACGAGGCCGGAATGAAAGGATGTTTCACCGTCCCACAAGCAGCAGTGTCCACCAACCAGCAAGCGACGGCCATGACATATTTCGAACTTGTTTCCAACCTCCTCAATATGCACCTCAGATCGTGCTGATGCTCGAACGTATCGTACATTGACCACGGGTAACTTGGTATGCGGCTGTAGATCGGTACAGATCTTAATGTTTGCTGTCAGAGTGTCTTCCTACGACCGCGAGGACCTCAGTACCGCACACGCAACAATGGCCATGGACGGCCACAAGAGAGGTCGCGTTGCGTGACAACCAAAACCTGGAGCCAGTATATTTGCTACAGTGAGTTCTCGGGAGACCTCAGACCATGGCATCGTCACCGTAAAGGATATCAGGTTCACTTATTCATAGCCGAAGGGTATGCTTTGCATAGCACCAGCTCTTGCAACGCATCTTGCAGACGCTGCGTTTGCCTTCTTGCACGCTGCCTCCACTTCAAAATTCTCAATCTTGGTGCCTCGAGCGATAGATCGAGCCAAAGCGGCAGTGAAATAGCCGACAAATGTGTCGCCCGCAGCTGTCGTGTCCACCACCTTTTCGACTTGCTGTGCGGGTATCATGCCCCGGCTGCCATTGGACTGAGAATAGAAGACGCCTTTGGAGCCCAACGTGACGATAACCGTATTGATGCTAAGCAGTTGGTGGAACTCCTTTCCAATCTGTTGGAGAACCTCCTCTGTCAAATCCTCCTCTTTCTCCACGACCATCACCTTTGATCCTTCTGATGCCACCGATTTGATAAGAAGCAAACATTCTGTTTCATTGACAATCAATGCACCAAGGCCCTTCAAGGCCTTGCTAGGAATGCCTTGAGGCCAAACCGGTGCAGGATTGAAAACGACTTGTGTTTGCTCAGATCCGTTGTAGTGCTCGACGATGGATAGAACAGTCTGTCGAGGGATCTCGCCCTGCAACACAACGACGTCTGGGGTCTTGCCGCTGCGCTTGAGAACTTCTTGTGCATCGTCCATGCCTTTGAAGCCAGCCCCGGGCACAAACAGTATCCTATTTTCGCCGCCTGCACCTTCGTCTACAATGATGGTCGCGGAGCCAGTGGTGGTCTCTGGGATTTCTCGCACGTTTGTCGTATCAACTCCTGACTTATGTAATGCAGATTGAAGCAATGAGGCATAGTAAGGATCGTCCTTTCCAACCGCACCTATCATCTCTACTTGCACATCCTGCTCGTTACTGGTCACGAATGCAGCACGACCGCATGCGGCGGCCTGGTTTGCGCCTTTGCCTCCAGCGCCGATATCAAATCGTGTTGCTTGTAGAGTCTCTCCCGCAGAGGGGCATCGTGGCGTGGTTGTAACGAAGTCTAGATGCAGGGATCCGATGACCTGAATTAGCGGCTTCGTCATGCTTGAACAGCCTTGGTTTTGCTAAGTATGAATTCAACACGCAACAAAGGAAGAAAGTATCTCTGCGACGAGCGGGTATGTCGGGACGAAGCCCATAGAGTATTTGGGTGACTTATAGCAGGAGCAAGGCACCACGATGCCCGTTGCTGTTCAGACGAGGTAGCAGCCAGGATAGAAGGTCACACTCAATGCTCTTGGCAATAGTCATCACCTCTGAGCAGGAAGATTGCTCTATCGTTCTCGCAATGGAAACAATGTGATAAGACAGCGAAGTTAGTCTCTGCCTGAAGTGATATTATGGCCTGACAGATGCCTGGACTGCCAAGGTTCTAACCGGCTGATTATCGGGACATAACGTGACGCGACTGCTTCGCGAGTAAGTTCGTGTTGGCCTTCTTGCATTTCCTTCAATGATCCTACAACCTCTTTTTCAATCTGTTCGACCCTTCGCGACACCAATAACCTGTTGTGCTCCAACCTGGAGACAACTTCCATCGCCGAAACCAATTTCGATAATTGCCGCGATCCCTTGACCAGCGATCGATTGCGCCATACCAGCGAACCTTTCCCCTCCATTGAGAGGCAGCGCAGGCTGCTATCATGGCTGACGCCATTCAAATCGATGCCAAAGTCTTCTTTGAGCGACTTGGCATCTTCCTGAACGCATGGAAGGCAGACAAGAGATCAGGAGATACACAATTTGCCGGCGCAGACTCGATCGCCATCCTCACAGGCAAGTCGGAGCCAGAGAACAGCTTCGTCAAGAACAATGCCTTACATTTCTGGTTGCTGGGATATGAGTTCCCCGCCACCTTGCTGGTCTTCACCACTGGTATGGTGTATGTGGTCACCACAGAGAAGAAGGCTAAGCACCTGCAAAATCTGAAGGATGGCAAGATTCCCGTCGAGATCTTGCCCATCGATGCCAAAAAGCCGGAGACTAGGTCAGAGGCTTTCCAGAAGTGCCTCGATATTATCAAAGGCGCAGGCAAGAAAGTCGGCGCACTACCCAAGATCGAAACTACGGGGCCTTTCGCCGACGAATGGAAGAAGCTGTTTGGCGAAGCTTCGAAAGAAGTCGAGGAGGTCGATGTATCCGCCGGCCTGTCGCAAGCAATGGCGGTCAAGGACGAGGAGGAATTGAAGGCTATCAGGACAGGCGCACGAGCCGCAAGCGCAGTCATGTCCGACTATTGGGTCGATGAGATGGCTGAGGTCCTCGATGGTGAGAAGAAAGTCACCCATGCCAGTCTTGCTGCGAAAATCAACGCCAAGATCGACGACCAGAAGTTCTTCAAGAAGTTAACCAAATTGGATCCCGGCTTCGACAATCAGCACCTAGACTGGGGCTTCGGGCCAACAGTTCAGAGTGGAGGACAATACGACTTGAAAATGTCAGCCCAGGCGAACAATGACAACCTACACTCTGGCTGCATCATCGCCGGACTGGGTTTCCGCTATCGAACATACAGCTCGGTCATTGCCAGGACGTATCTGATCGATCCAAGCAAATCGCAAACAGCCAACTACAAGATCTTGCTTGCTGCTCATGAGGCCGCCATACGTGCCGCGAAAGAAGGTGCAGCGTGCAAGGATGTCTACAACGCGGCATTCGGTATTATCAAGGCAAAGAAGCCAGAACTCGAAAAACAATTCCCTAAGAACATTGGTGCTGCTGTTGGTATAGAATTAAAGGACATTAACCTCACGCTCAGTGGAAAGAACGGGCGGCAGCTCAAGGATGGCATGACACTCTCCATCATGACCAGCTTGGCTGATCTGACCAATGACAAGCCGCAAGACAAGAGAGGCACTAATTACAGTCTGCTACTCACGGACACCGTCCGTGTCGGCAGAGGTGACGCTGTCGTGTTTACGAAAGACGCCAGCACGGATCTTGATTCCATCGAATTCTACTTCAAGGACGACGAAGAGGATGTCAAGCCCAAACAGGAAAAGAAAAAGTCCGCAGCCAGCGCGATTGTTACTAGTAATATCAAGTCGAGCAGGACCCGCGGCGCAAATCGTGTCGATGGGCACAAAGAGGAAGATGAGGCTCGACGTCGAGGCCATCAGAAAGAGCTTTCCGAGAGGAAACAACGAGAAGGTCTAGAGCGATTCTCCGAAGCCACTGGCGCCCTTAATGGCGAGGACGAGAAGAAGTTCAAGAAGTTCGAGTCCTACAAGCGTGACAGCCAGCTTCCAGCACGTATCAAGGATATGATCGTCTGGGTGGACGTCAAGGCACTAACAGTCATTCTGCCGATAATGGGCCGACCAGTGCCATTCCATATCCATACCATTAAGAACGTCAGCAAGTCAGATGAAGGCGAGTACACTCATTTGAGGTTCAACTTTCTGTCTCCCGGTCAAGGGGTAGGCCGCAAAGACGATCAGCCTTTCGAAGACCCCTCAGCACAGTTCATCAGATCCCTCACCGTTCGATCCAAGGATCAGGATCGCCTAGCCGAAGTGACGTCGCAGATCACGGAGCTACGGAAAGCTGCGACAAGGAAAGACCAAGAGAAGAAAGAAATGGAAGACGTTGTAGAACAAGAGAAACTCGTCGAAATAAGAAATCGACGGCCGCTTCGAATGGGAGATGTCTACCTACGTCCCGCCCAGGAAGGCAAACGTGTTTCGGGTGAGGTTGAGATACATCAGAACGGTCTTCGTTACACAACGCCGAGCCGCTCTGACAACGTCGACATTGTGTTCAGCAATGTCAAACACCTCTTCTTCCAGCCCTGCGTCGGCGAACTCATCGTCCTCATTCATGTGCACCTCAAGGATCCAATACTGGTCGGTAAACGCAAGACAAAGGACGTGCAGTTCTATCGCGAGGCGACAGACATGGCTTTCGACGAAACAGGCAACAGACGGCGTAAACACAGATACGGTGACGAGGAAGAATTTGAACAAGAACAGGAAGAGCGTCGGCGAAGAAACGAGTTGGACAAGCAATTCAAATCCTTCGCAGAGAAGATCTCCGACGCAGGCAGGGAGTGGAACATCACAGTCGACATCCCCTTCCGTGAACTCAGTTTCAATGGTGTCCCACACCGCAGCAACGTCCTCATGGCGCCCGCTACCGACGCTTTGGTACAACTCACCGAACCACCTTTCACTGTCGTGACCCTCGAAGAGATCGAAATTTGTCACTTGGAGCGTATTCAGTTCGGCCTGAAGAACTTTGATATGGTTTTCGTGTTCAAGGACTACAACCGGACACCAATCCATATCAACACCATACCAGTAGATCAGCTGGACAAGGTGAAGGAATGGCTCGATAGCGTCGACATTGCTTACACCGAAGGTCCGCTCAACCTCAATTGGAGTATGATCATGAAGACAGTCATTGCAGATCCTCATCAATTCTTCAAAGATGGCGGATGGTCGTTCCTGAACACTGACACGGACGACGAGAACGCTGCAGAAGAAAGTGAGGAGGAGTCAGCATTCGAGATGTCAGAAGAAGAACTCGCTGAAAGCGCGTCAGAATCTGAAGACGAATCCGCCTTTGATGATGACGCCTCGGCTTCGGATGACGAAGGTGATGCGGAGAGTGATCTTAGCGAGGAAGGTGAAGACTGGGACGATATGGAGCAGAAAGCAGCCAAAGCCGATAGGAATGGCGGCGTCAAAGAAGAGGATGATAGTGCCAAGAAGAGAAAAAGACGTTGATTCCTGAAGTGAACGTGGTCTTATCTTGCCGATAAAGGAGGGCTGTTGAGGCGCAAGGAGGACTCCGGGAAGCCATGCATTAGGTTGTTTCATGAAGGGCCTTGCCTCGAGCCGGACACCAAGTATTTGGGTTAAACAAATATCTCTGCTAGCCTTTTCGCTCCTACAAGTATTTATTTGCTTTCTATGCCAGTGCTCAGCCGTTCGATGCATCGATGGAGTTGGGGGAAATCAGGAGGGGAACGTTCCAAGCTTGCAAAACGGCTGGAACCGAATAGCCAACCGGAGTGGGTCAAACAGGGATCGACTACTAAGCGGAGAATGACACCATCACGCATCACGTGGGTGAGGTGAATACTTCCTCTGAATACCGTAGAGTGATCCGACTGCCCAATCGAACACGCTGCTTCAGATGGTAATAGCTTCAATGGACGGGGTTATGGTAATTGCATGGTCGTTGTTGCTGAAATGCATACCCTTAAGCACTGGCATTTACGGGCAGCGGTTGTTGTGGGGTCAAATCTTGCGTGCTCATGCCATGCAGGACAAGCTCGCCAAGAGCGGTGGCCTGAAGATGCTTCTCACCTCACTGCAGTCTATCTTACTGATCGAACAAACTCTATATACTCCATTTACCTACACCCTTTCATCTCTAGACTAGAGAATGCATACTATCTCATTAGTTACACAAGCTTTAGCCAGGTCAAACTTCCTGGTCGTGATAGTAGTACCGATCCCTGTCCGCACGAAGGGCCTCCTCTTTCAGTTTGCGTATCCGCTCCTTCTCAGACTGGTGGTCTTTGTGCTGCTTTAAGTGGGCAGCTGATCTGATCTGGTCTGGTCTAACATCGGATCTGGTGCTGTCTCCTCCTTTACTTCTTTTTGTTTTCGTGATATCTCGGCGTGCTGCACCGTCTTGCCCTCTCTTTTTCCTCAGCTTGCAAAATACCTCCGTCTGGACTCATTCTCGGCTTCAGCTTCCTGTCACGAATGCCAAGAGTGCACGACGGCAAACCTAGAAGTACCTGACCCGCCGAATCTTAGGCTATCTCGCCTGAGAATTCGTTCACCTGTTTCGAGGGGAAACCAGGTCGGTTCTGACACTTCGCGTCTTTCGCGCTGCTGTCTCCACCTCCCTTCTCGTTCGTCACTGCTGAGCAGTTCGCGCTCCTGTTTTGGCCTCCTCTCCCTATCTGTTCTAGCTCTGCGTTCCTCAGACATTTGGCCTTTGACTTTTTCGTGTTCAAGTCGTATACTTTGCTGCATCTGGCGTGCTAATGTCTCCTCTTCCAGCTGCTTTTGCCACTCTTGTTGCAGCTCTTCTTCTTCACGCCGCAGCTCTTCTTCTTCACGCCATAGCCTTTCTCGGCGCTCCTGATCTTCTTCTGCTCTTTGTAAGCGCAACTGTTCGAGTCGCTCGTGGTGAGAAGCAACTATCGAGATGTACTCATGTAGACATGCTTCACCTTTTCCCAGATCAGCACCGGACTCTAGGAGGATGTCTTTGATCTTTTTGGAGGCTTTATCGAGAAAAAACCTTTTTTTCCTCGTGAAATGGGGATCACAGAACCAAGAAGTTCCATGTGTATAATCGCAACGACTATTGGACGTGAAGGCGTGATGACACGCCATTGCGATGCCTAGAGCTGTCCATGGTACGGAAGAGCGAGCGAAGATGGCTCCACCACATTCATAGACAGGTCCGGAACGCGCGATGTCTACGTTGGCTCCTGCAGCCAGTAATTCTCGGACTATGTCGACTTTGCACAATCTGGTCGCATACTGAAGGGGAGTATCTGCTCCAAAAGAGGATGCAAGGTCGGCTTCTGTATCAAACTTGAAAGGGCAGACAGTTTCGTCGTAACAGGATCTCGGCTCGTCAATACTAGCCCCTGCTTCCACTAGTGGAAACACAGAAGATGACGATCCTCCAATGATACATTCAAACAGGGGTGTGATGTAAGATCGTGGCGGCATATCCAAGGTACCTTCAGAGACAGGCTCATCGGTGAACGACGTACAAATCCAATCGGGCTGGATACCAGCATCAAGGAGACAGTCCAGCATGGCCACGGAGGAAGCCTGCCCAATGGCGCGAAGCAGCAAATCCTGCAGGTTTTGAGTTGAGCTCCAGGTATCGTGCAATAACAATGTCTTCACCAAAGCCGGATTATCCTCAGAGATGGCGATCGAAAGCTCTTGTGCCATCAAGTCTAAGTGTTTGTCGTTATGTTTGCTGCAAGTAGCTCCGAATCGGAGTAGAACGTCAACAGCCTCAGCTCTTCTGTTTGTCAATGCGTGCCTCAAAGGAAAACTCCCATCCTTATCTTTTTTATGTGGAGCAGCACCGGAAGCGAGAAGACGCTCCACGACATCGGCATAGCCGCCCTTACAAGCCTCTATAAGGGCGGTCGAGTCATTGCAGTCTGCTTGATCGATCTTGGCGCCTTTGCGGATTAGCAATTCGACTGTACTAAGATGGCCACCGCCAGCGGCACGACACAACGCTGATCTCTTCAGTTGATCGCGGCCGTCAATGCTAGCCCCGTCTTGGAGGCATTCTACAACCTTATCGATGTCTCCACTTGCAGCAGCGAAGATCATGGCTGAGGCCAGAGGTTTGTTTTCTTTCAGATCGAGCATAGACCGCCTGAATCCCAATGGAGACTTCTTCTCGCCAGATAGCGATCTTCTTGATCCAACTGACGGTAGAGAACTTTGTGAGGGCAAGAGCGTTTGGGAGCTATTACTGTCTCCACTACCAGTGGGGGATAATGGAGTTTCAATACAGTCGGATCTCCCGCGCCTCTTCTTCATCAGCTTGATATATTCCTCTTCATATGGCTTACTTTCAGCAAGATCTTCTTCATATGAACGACCAGGAGCATCACATTCTTCGTTGAGCGCAGGAAGTATAGAGGCATTGTAAGGTCGAGAAGAGATTGAAGCTGCGATTCTTGCTTGACTGAAGATCGAGCAAGTTTCAGGATCCATGCGCTTCGCACTTCTCTGAGGAGCTGGTCTGCAATTGCTGGTGTGAGCGCCTCGCGCATGAGAGATACCGCGATAGACTTACAGCTGTATGATGGTGATCAAACGAAATTGAGCGTCCAGCTGTGCTCTCAGACGTTCTGCACTGCCCTGCAGTGATTCTTCGTTCCATAGGAACTTTGACTTCTTCCAGAAGCTCAGTTTTGCCTGGCCGGAGGCAGTTCGGTCGACGTCTGTTTTGATTTTCGCAAAAACATTACCACACTCACTCAAGGATTCGAGGAGCGTGTCGAGCTCCTCCCGGGTGAAGCTCAATGGCTCGTCAGCCAGATAATTTCCGAGTCGATTGGTATAGTGCTCGCTCAATTTCAATTGCTGCTTCAAAGACTGTAGCACTTCTGGAAGGTCCCTGTATTTGTCGATCAACTTTGAGACTCCCAGGCCAACGGTGCCTGCACCCTTTGCGATGCTCAGACAGCTAGCGGTAATCGACAGCGGCTCCATGAGCAGAAGCTATTGACAGCAACTCACTCGGCCTAGCATGGAGAAGAAATGTCGATAGCAGAAGAAAGAAGCATATGACAGAGCAGACCCCGACTGCTTGAAGCCCTAGGTGTGGATGGATAAGAGGCTAACACCTGCACCGACCCGTGCCCCGCTTCTTGATGCGTCAAGAACAAGGTAGCTTGGCGCCTTATCCACCAGCGACTGGAGGTCCAGTGCGGGCTTCCATCGTGAAAAGGGTGTTCTGAGTACATTGTCGTGTCTGCATGAGAGCATGTACCGTAGAATCTGAGCAGCTCAGAGATAGCATCATCCTATGAGAAGCCGTCTGGGCTGTCTCGCGCCGCAGCTTTGGCAAAAGCGATGGCATAGTTCCATATTGGCCACTGGCCCGCGCATATGTGCTGCAGATGGTGTTTTGAATGCAACGCGCTAATGCAGCATTGTGTGAGGCTGCAAGACCAAAAAATTCCACACCAAGCACAGTCCTGTCTAAAATGGAAGGGTGAACGAATGAAGCTTTTGGGTGGAAATAGAATGTCGGAATGGCGTGGTGAATATGCTTATCGAGTCGTCGTTGTAGGTTCCGAGTGTTGTGTGGACGGTAGAGACCCGAAGCGACAGTACCAGCTTGACACCTCAGGGTATCTTCGATGCAGAACGCTGACAGTCCACGCAAGTAGCTGCAACAGAGCTCACAAAGCTGGACGCGGGACCTCACGTTTCAAACGGAGGTAGCTCCTGAGACACCTTGGTGTCTAACGTAGACGTCAGGCTGGACCGCTCTCCGGCCGGTGGTCGTAGCCCCTCGCGGCGGATGCGACAGCCGTGAGCGGGACCGGGCAATTGCGACCCACCCGTATTGCCTGACCTCGCTTACTTAAGTCCTCACCAACACCATCCTTGTTACCCTCCTTCTGTGCCCTACAGTGGGTTGGAAGGAACTTAACTCTAAAAATCAAATACCGTACGCGCCGGCCCGATTGTGCTTCTATGCTTGGCAGCAAAAGAACCTGCTTCTACTATGGGAAGGTCCGGCGAAATGAGATGAAGAAGCGAAATCAAAATGTATCTGATACTACACAACATATCTCACTTGACGTAGAGCATGCCATTATACAGTGAGTTGAGCTGCATAAGTATGCTGCCTATCCCAGGTCTCGTCTGATGATGGTGCGCACAGGCTCCATGGTGATAGGCACATACCTGCATTGTAAGTTCGCTGACCAGGCTGTGCTCGTATAACTGGACGCCTACCGTCCACGGAACCTCGCTCATACTAAGAGAACAAGTGGGCTGGAATTCTGTATTCAACATCGAGCGAAGCGCGTCGAGCTGGTGTCATTGTCTCTGTGCACTGGACGACACAAAGCCATCTTACAGTGGCTTTCATAACGAGATCAATGGCCTTTCAAGATGTCAATGGGCATCGATGATGAGACAATGCAAAGCTTTCCTTCAATGAGCGCACAATGAACAGACTCATGCAACGATGCAAAGACGGCTGATCATACTTCAAGCAGGCGGGTGTGCATATATACGGGTACTGTTGCTCACGATGGATAATCTGCTAAAGCACAGGTGCAACAACCTGTAGGAACAAACCTCACTAAGACGAGACATCGCAAGATCTCACTCCCTTTGGTAAGAACATAACACAGCGCAGGACGCACGATACCAAATCCATCAGCTAAGCATGTCTCACCACTACGGTCACGGTCACAGTCGCCGCTCCAGTCACGAGCCAACCACTGACAGCACCCACAGACGCAGCTCCTCCTTCGTCCGCCAAGCCCTCCTCGACTATCTCTATCCAACTTCAAATCCCCACAGACACCGCTCCCCAAGCGTCGAGCATCTCCGCACAGTGAACCTCTTCAGCACCTCAACACCCAGCAGACACCGTTCCTCAAGCGTCCAGTCGTCCCGCAGAGAGCACCTCTTCAGCACCTCAACACCCAGCCGACACCGCTCCCCAAGCGTCGAACATCTCCGCACAGTGAACCTCTCCAGCACCTCAACACCCAGCAGACACCGTTCCCCAAGCGTCCAGTCGTCCCGCAGAGAGAACCTCCCCAGCACCTCAACACCCAGCAGATACCGTTCCCGAGAGAACCTCCCCAGCACCTCAACACCCAGCCCAAGCACCCGCACCCGCTCACGCAAAGGCAGACGCGTAACCCGCGACGAAGAGAACGCCCGTGCCCGCGAGATATACGCCGAGAAATACGCCCGCGACACAGAGTACCGAGCGAAGAAATTGGAGCGCGGCAGCCAGTGGCGCGCCAGCAACCCCGAGTACAACGATCTGCGGAACCAAAGACGCCGGGAAAAGCGCCGGGCTGATGCTGCGACGATGAGGCCTGGGGATTAGGTGAGTCAGAGGGCGGAGTGCTTGGACAGCGGCGGCAGCGGCGGCAGCGGGTCTGTCGTGCGGTGCGCGCTCTCGCGGTGAATTGAGAAGGATGTACATTTGTTTTCTTTGGGCATGTGACCCTTTTAAATTTGCAGCGTTGTAGTGAATTATTCGGCTCGTATGTTCTTTTTTGGTACTTCTCATGCGACGCCTTCACCAGAAGGCTTGTGCAAGTGTCCGGATGCCGACTGAACTCGGCACTGGTAGCCTTTCACACATCTACGCATGTACGAGGGCGGATACCTGGTAATCAAGTCATTTCTACGGGAAATACCCGCATAAGCTCCTCGATGTCATCTGTCTTTACCTCTCCGATCGTCTCTACTCCTGTCCCACTCCCTGCCTCTATCCCCACCCCCTTTCTTCCCCTTGATACCAAGCTCTTTCTCCCGTTCCCTGGGATCTATCACAACCAGCTCCTCTTCATTCTTCTGCTTCCAAGTCAGATCCTTCCCTAACCTGTCTTTCTCGAATGTCAAGGAATGGTTTAGGAAGCTCCTGTCCTTCTCATCAACTACATCATCGTTCATGCCGTCGTCGGCCCAATCAGAACAGGATTGACAGTTCGCTATGAAATGCAGATCGCAGAGCGTTGCTTCCTCGTCTGGAGCGTCGGGTTTTGTTGGCTCGTTTGAGTGAGGCTGGGTGCCGTTTAGCGCTGATTTTGATGTTTTAGAGGTATCGATGCCCTCAAGGCGGGCTTTGAATGCGTTGAGCATTTTCAGAGAACTGTTGTCGTCGGTGGAGTGCTCGCCCGGTCGTGGCCGTTTGCGTCCTCGAGTGCTGCTTGCGGGGATCAGGGCTTCTAAGGCTGAAAGTTTCTTCTTTGGTTCTGCTACCGGTGCAGTGTCTCGTTTCATTGTTGCTTTTAGGGCTGCAATCTCGGCTTCTAGTGCTGAAGCTGATTTGTGATTGGATCTCCGTCTTGAAGGTAGTGCTTCTGGAGTTGGCGAACGGGAGGGCGACTCTTCGTCGCGTAGGGGTAATTGCGTGGTAGGTTCATGGAAAGATGGTTTCCTTCTCTTTGGCTGGGGCTCTGGAGAGCGTTTGGTTGGAGCTGGCTCGGGACTTTTCCTCTTTTTGCTCGTCCACTCTTCGGGGTCCTTCGCCTTTACACCTGCATTGGCGCTCCCAACGGGCCCACCGATCAAGGCAGTATTAAACTTGGCCTTTTTGGGCCTCACAGCCACACCAGTCCCCTCGTCCTCTCCGACATCGCCGCCGAAGCTCAACAGTGCTTTTCCACCTTTCTTCTTCCCGCTCTTGGCCGTTTTCTTGGTCTTAGCATCTGTCTCAGTCGTTCTCTGCGCTATCCTCTCTCTCCTCTTCAAGGTTTGCCACGCCTCACCCTGGGGCATCTCAAGCACTTCCACCCCGGTAATGGTCTCAGGATACACAGGGCGTTCGGTCCCCTCAACCACCTCCCCCGCAGCGATCTTCATAACGTTGTAAATGCCCTCACCCTCAATGCGTCCAATCATAGTACACTTCCCATCCAACTCAGCCCGGCAATCGCCCAAGGTAATGAACCACTGACTCCCATATTGTCCCTGCGCATCACCTCGTTCATCGCTCATCCTCGCCATTCCAACCAAGCCGCGCCTGTTGAACTTCAGCCTGCTATGCACCTCATCTCCGAGGGTGATGCGCTCGTTCCACCGTTCCTCCGGTAGGCGCAGTACCCGACCCCAGGTCTCTCCATAACGCTCCAGACTCTTGTCGCCATCTTCGTAGATGTTTGTCCCTCCTTCGCCAGTACCTGTTGGATCGCCTGTCTGTAAAACGAAGCCCGGGGCTACACGGTGGAAGATGGTGCCGTTGTATGTTCCATCGAGGCAGTGTTGGAGGAAGTTTCGTGTTGTCAGGGGTGCCTGCTGCGCGAAGAGGGAGAGAGTCAACGGGCCTGCGGTGGTCTGCAGGAGGACCGCGGCGGTGGGTGGAGGCTCGGTGGTGTATTGAGTTGACATGGTGGTGGGTGGTGAACGTGGTTAATTGGAAAGTTTTGATGTTGAGGGTGAAACATCGAAACTTGCGCTAGAGCATCGCGATCAAGAGGGTTCAGAGGCCGCTGACACCGGTCCAAGACAGTATTAAGCAGAGGCTTATGAGTACTACCGAGCAGCTACAACAAGTCCTGATATTCGTGATCGGCGACCATGGCACAGGAAATCTGAAAGTTGCATTCTCCAAGAAATTATGCCTGAGGCCTCAATCTCCAGGCTAAGGCCCGATGAGCACCTGCCTCCCCGACGGAAGCTCAAGATGACCGTGTTGGAAGGTGGGGCGGTGGCCTTGAGTTTCCGCATGGAGCCCACATGACCATCTGCCTCCTCTCACCTCTTATGCACCCAAGGTCTGCGCTTGTTCCGAGCGCTATGCACCAGTCTTTCGCGTGGGCATTTGGGCTCTGGACAGTCCTGTCTCTGCATCAATGTCCTTCGGTCACCAGTCTGATGTTGGCCTGATGCCGAACAGTAGAACGCCCGTGTTAGTGGGTATGTGCTGCGGAGTCCAGCCTAATGGCGTCCACGTCCAACATACTCTTGACGGCCGAGTACACTGTTGCTTGGATCTCTGCAATTGGCAAAGAGTATGAGTTCGCTTGTGAGCTCTTTGATGAAGAGCATGAAACTCCCTCAGATCTGCGCGGCGATGACAGCTGCTACAGGTTCGGCCGCGTCAATGGGCACAATGTGATCATGGCAAAATTACCGGAAGGCATTGCGGGCACCTCACCAGCAACAGAGCTTGCGACCAAGATCACCTCCTCGTTTCCATCCTTAAGGTTCGGTCTCATGGTCGGCATCGCTGGTGGGGCTCCGACTGAGAAAAACGATATCAGGCTGGGCGACGTGGCCGTTAGCGTACCGGTCAGTACTCAAAGAGCGCCAGGTGTTCTGAATTACCAATTCGGTAGCTCCGATCAGGGCACAGGCTTCCAACTACGCGGTTTCCTAAACTCGCCACCTGGCCTGCTACTGAACGCTGTGTCTAAGCTCAAGAGTTATCGTGGGTATGCTCGCCGAGTCGACGAAACTATTCAAGACGTCATTAAAAAGGCCGAGCCCGATCTTGAAGAGTACAGAAGACCACCTTCGAACACAGATGTTTTGTACAAGACGAGCTTCAAGCACACAGACCGCAATATACCTTGCAGTACGCTATGCCTTTCTGCTACATCAGTCGTCGTTGTCGAACGTGTCAACCGGTCGAGCAGCATTCCAGTCTTCCACTACGGTACTATCGGATCGGCCAATGACCTGATGCGAGACCCCACAGTCCGTGACACCTTAGCATCAGAACAGGGCATCTTATGCTTAGAGATGGAATCTGCAGGACTCATGAACACCGATTTCAGATGTTTAGTGATCCGTGGCATCTCAGACTATGCTGACACACACAAGAACGACATGTGGCATGGTTATGCTGCGGCAGCTGCAGCGGCTTATGCCATGCATCTTTTGAAATGCATCAGACCACAAGATGCCAGACAAGAGCGCAACATGTGCAATGGAAGCCAGGTTCCACAACGAACGACAAGCCATTTGCTAGCTCAAGAAGAGTACACATCACTTCTCGATTCCCTAGTTTTCCCCAATATGCATGGACGCCTGCTCAATATCCACCCAGCAATGCCAGAAACATGTGGATGGTTATTTTGCCACGAAAATTTCAAGGCATGGGTTGACATGAGCAGGAGTCACGAGCACAACGGCTTTTTGTGGATCAAAGGGAAACCAGGATCAGGCAAATCGACTCTCATGAAAGAGATCCTGAGCTGGGCTAATCAGTTGAGGCCTAAGGAGATGGTCATCTCGTACTTCTTCAACGCACGTGCGACTGACCCTCTCGAGAAGTCAACCGTCGGCCTGTACCGTTCATTGTTGCAACAGCTCATTTCATCCCTTGGGTCTGCGGTGCTTCAAGCTATTGACCTCATGTTTCTGCCAAAAACTCTTGAGAGAAAACAACCACAGGAGATGAAGCATTGGAGCGAGAGAGAGCTGCAAAATCTATTCGTGGAGATAATCCGCGCAGGCCGATCCTCGCCACTGACTATAGTCATCGACGCCCTAGATGAAGGCGAGGAGGAAGAAGTTCGGCGCTTAGTCGCGTTCTTCGAGGAGCTCGACTGGCGGACGAGGCCAGCCGCTGCGCCACTCCGAATATGTCTTTCGAGTCGGCCCTATCCCAACATCAGTATTGACAAGGGCCTTTTCATCACTGTCGAAGAACAACCAGGGCACAGCACAGATATTCGATCCTATATTGATCAAAAGCTCCGTCTCGGCCATCCAAAGCAGATGGGCGAGCTGCGAACAGAGCTGGAGCGGAAGTCTGCGGGCGTCTTTTTGTGGGTCGAACTGGTGGTTAGAAAACTCAACCAAGCTTACGATGGAGGGAAACGGCTAGACGAAATGATGGGAGTTCTAGAACAAGTACCTCCGGACTTGCAGAATCTCTTTGCTGATATCTTGCACAAGAGTAATCGAGACTTCAACGAGCGTATCACCCTCCTGCGATGGGTGTTGTTCTCGAGGCGAGTGCTAAGACCGAAGGAACTCTACATTGCCATCAAGCAGACACATGTATCGTCGATGATGGATCATGCCCATAGCATCGACGAAGAATCTTCTATGAGGTATATTCTAGAATGCTCGCGCGGTCTGGTGCAAACTGTCGAGGTAGATCTTCGGGACGTAGATGAATGGGGGTCAACTTATCGGGGTCCAGATGCAAGTGAAGCAGAAGAACATGAGAAAACCAAAGGGCTAGTGGTGCAATTCATTCACGAATCCGTCCGAGACTACTTGCAACAAACGAATTTTCTCGTAGAAGACCGGTCGAGCGCTCGACGACACCTCGATATAGCAACAGTCAACTCAAACACGAGCATTTCGCAGGATTCGCAGAGAAGTGAAACACGATTAGTGTCTCAAGCAGATGTCTGCCACACTGAGATTGCTGAGACCTGCCTCAGATACCTGCTATGTCTTAGCGAACAGGCCCTTGAAACGAAGGAGCCAGTCACACGGCGCCCGCTCGCTCGGTATGCGGCCAGGTATTGGTTTGAGCATTTGAGGATGTGTAGCCGCCCACGGAACCGTAAACTGTGCGACGTCGCTTCTAGTTTCTTGAAGTGCAGTATTGCTCTGCTCACTTGGCTTAGACTCTACCACGTGGACAGGCATAGATCGAACTTAGAATTGACATCGGCCAATACCGCACCGCCCTTGTACTATGCAGCCAAGATCGGCGCGTCCGAAGTTGTTTTGGACATGACACTTTCTGGGGCTGATCCGAATGCCGAAGGAGGATATTACGGCAGCGCACTACAGGCAGCCTGCGCTGAAGGTCATGTGGAAGTGGTAGAGACGTTGCTCGATACGGGTGCTCACATCAACGTCTGGATAGGTGGACATGGGAACGCTTTATGTACGGCATCAGATTACGGAAAAGAAACTGTGGTTCGTTTTCTGATTGCTCGAGGAGCAGACATCAATGCTGTTGGTGGAAGATTCGGAACTCCATTGCAGACAGCTTCATTCATGGGTCTAAAGGAAACCGCGGAGATACTGCTACAAGCAGGAGCTGATGTAAACGCCGTGAGCGAGCAATACGGGACCCCGCTCTATGCAGCTTCCAGCTCATTGGAGCCTGGGAGCAAAGCATCATTAACGTTACTGCTGGAAGCAGGAGCGGACGTTAATTTTCAAGGTGGAAAATACTGGAATGCTCTCGCTGCAGCTTCAGGTTCGTCGGTAGCTAGTGTGGAAAAAGTGCAGATCTTGTTGAAAGCTGGAGCAAATGTTAATGCTCAAGGTGGAAGTGCGCTATGCGCAGCTGTATACGATCATAATGCTTGGGTTGTGGAGCTATTGCTACAAGCTGGAGCAAATGTTAATGCTCAAGGTGAGGAGTACGGAAGTGCGCTATGCGTAGCTGCATACGGGGGTGATGGTCAAATTGTGAAGATATTGCTGGATGCTGGAGCAAATGTTAATGCTTAAGGTGGTAAGTTCGGAAGTGCGCTATGCGGAGCTGCATACTGGGGTCGTGGTCGGATTGTGGAGATATTGCTGGATGCTGGAGTGGATGTCAACCTCCGTGTCGGGAAATGCTCTCCTCACGGTAGGAAGTATAGAAACGCACTCCAAGCAGCGAAGATCGATAGGAATAACGGGGAGGTCGTGCAGCTACTTCTCAAGGCTGGAGCCGTAGACCCAGATGAGCTGCCACTGTAGGCACTTAATCTCCACCACTATCCAGCTTCTGCCACCTCATTCTTCAACGATCTTCGTTCCACAAGTGATTCCTTCTTGAAATGTCCGTCCAATGTATAATATCAACCTTCACCGCACCTCACTTCTTTCCCTGCCTAGATTCCGGCCACCCGGCCTGCGACTCACTTCCCAAAATTCCATGCCGTCTCACTCGACACCCATCAACAGAAACATACCATTAATTCAATCTCAAGGCATCGTTCACGCTCAGCCACTAGGAGTGCATCAAGTAGATCCCCAACCCGACCGCTCAGATGCAAGCCAAGCCAAGGCAACCCAGGACGCCTCGAGCCGAAGCAAACCATAGCAGACGTTATCTAATTACGCGGAACATCGAGTTGCCTGGCTATTCACCCATCGTACTGTTAAGAATGACCCACCTAGTGCTTTCGGAACATCTGTGAGTAGGTTAGGTGATCGCATTGAGATGTGATGTCAGGTCGAAGTCGATGCGGGCAGGGAGAGGTGTGCTCCATAGCGCTGTTTCGTGTCTGCACGCACGACTATTGGTAGGAATATGCAACTACACCTTCTCCTGCGTTCATGTTCGTGTTCTGCTGAATGTTAGTCAGACACTGTCGGTCATCGTGTGGAAAGAGAGTAGAGGTCTCGGAAGCGGATGTTGATGACGGTGTTAAGGTAAGGGACCACGTCAGTGACGAGACGCAGGTTTAATATCTACACTCGAGGATGTCATACACCTCGCTACAACAACTCGCTATCTCTCAATATACCACGCCAGATCCGCCTCCTCGTCCTGTTCTCTCAGGGTGAACCCGTTCCCCATGAACCTGAAACGATTCCGCGAGTAGTATTCGATCTCCCAATCTTCAGGCCTCAACTCGCTTATCATCTGCTTGTACAGCAGCGCGCTCCCCGGCCACGTCGCCGTGACTCTCCCATCTCTCCTGTGGTTCTTGTACCACGACACACACGACCCGGTCCAGGTAAGCGTCTTGTGGATCTCGTCGCCGTACCTCACAAATTCATCTGTGGCGCTCTGTTTCGGCGCGATGCTCTTGATCTGCTCGCCGGCTGCCTTGCGCAACCACTTGAGCATGTACTGTGCGGTCCAATCCATAGCGGTCGTCAGTGTTCCGTGTCCGACGGTGGCGTTGGGTCCCATGAAGATGAAGTAATTTGGGAAATCTGGACACGCAAGACTGAGGTATGATTCTGGCTCGTCCTTCCACTTTTCGGCGAGGGTCATCCCGCCACGGCCGGTAACTGGGTAATGCGGGATATTACTGACATCGAATCCAGTCGCGCAAACGATAACGTCGAGATCGTAGTGCTGGCCATCCTGTGTGTTGATACCTGTGGCGTCAATGGACTTGATGTGCGACTGTGTCAGCTTGACATGCGGTAATAGGAAGGACTCGAGGTAACCCTCGCCAGGTGTCAGCCGTCGGCAGCCAAGCGTCCAGTCAGGAATTAGCTTCTTGCAGAGGTCTTCGTCGTAGTTGAGGGCTTTGCGCATACGCTCGATGGTTGCTTCTGTTGATTTCTGGTTTTGAGTGCTGCCCTTCACGAATAGCTTGAAGCCTCTATTCATGCCGTGCTGCAGCATTCTGCGATATTCTCTATGTTTCTCTGGATCCTCGAATCGTTGCTTGTCGCGTGCGGTATATGTCGGGTTGAAGTTCGAGCCGACTGTCTTGTCGTCCTGGTCGACTTCGCTCATGTCAACGCCAACATCATCATTCTCGTCAGGCGGTTCAGGCTCGCCTGCGCTCACTCCTAGCGTTTGGCCCAAGGACTGCGTAATCCACGTTGGGTTGCGCTGGAAGCTGACGACGTCCACACCTTCGAGTTTCGCCATCTGAGGTAGGATTTGGACGGCAGAACTGCCGTTACCAATTACGCCGATGCGCTTGTGTGAGTAATCGAATGAATGATCCCAACTTGCTGAGTGGACTTTGTGACCTTTGTAATCGAAGATACCATCAATCTTTGGCCACTTCCATCTGCTCAGGAATCCTTGAGCGGAGATTATGAAGTCTGCGAATTCTTGCCTTTCTTCACCTTTTTCTGACACAGTGATCTTCCACTTGGCGTCCTCCTCGACCCATTCTAGTGCTGTTACTCTGTGGTTGAACTTGATGTCTCGTCTCAAATTCCACTTGTCGCATATCCGCTCAATGTATTCAAGAATCTCATCCCCATCAGCGTAAAACCTCGACCAATTCTTATTAGGGTCAAATGGCAACCCGTATAGATGGGCGGGTACATCATTCTGAACGCCAGGATATGTGTTGACTTTCCAGGTGCCTCCTACACCATCGTTTGCTTCGAATATGGTGTGTTCGATGAAGTCCTGCAGATCTGGCTGCTCATGTTGGATCTTGTGGGCGAAGATGAGACCAGAGTAACCAGCGCCAATGGTCACAACCCGAAGCTTGTTTGGGGTGTAGGCTGGCTGGTCTACCAATGGTATTTGTATGTCTTCGAGCTCCGACACAGAAGGCGACATCTTGTTATGTAGCGTTATAGCGAAAATTGAAGCCCTCTCCTAGAAACAGACAAATCTGAAGCATTCACGTCGTACGTGCAGTACATATACCGCCACACCACTACGTAGCCCGAAGCCTTGCGTGATGCCGTCAAAGACTGTTGGAGAAGCCGAATTTGCCTCGCTCCAACCATGCGGGGAAAGGATCACCCCTAGCTTCTGAGCTGCGCAATCGGTGAAGCTCTGCGGTTTGCCCGTACGGGGTCCACTGGCTGCTCGGAAGCACGCCGTTGACGTTGTGCTAGATCTGCGCGGCTGCTTGCAAGTATTATCCCAGGCAACTTGACCTGCCATTTGATCTGCTGTGGCTCTGCGGCATTCCTAGCTTGTAGCCGCTCCGGTGTGCTCCTTCACTCCCTCTCCTGAGAGATATTTGTATGGCATCATAATACCATTGGGATCATACAGCTGCTTGATCTGATGCATTAGCTTGAGCATTGTCTCATCTCTCTGATAGCCAATATACTTCGCTTTTGCAATACCTAGACCATGCTCAGCACTAATGCTGCCCTCCTTCTTTTGAATCCACTCATAGACCCATGGCTCGATGGCAGCCTCGACGTCCTTGTCATAGCGTCTGACAGGGATATTGAGATGGATATTGCCGTCTCCCATATGCCCAAAGCCAACGACGCCCAGGGCGACTTTATCGTCGCCTATCAGTTGCTTCGACTCCAATCGTTCTCTAGTATCCTCCACCACTTTGTAGAGGTCCTTGATAGGGATCGATAGATCATATTTGTATGTGGCGCCGAAGTGACCCATAGCCTCTGTGATGCCCTCCCGCCAACCCCAGAGTTCTGCAATCTGAGTTCCGTCCTGGGCTACCACACCGTCTGCCACAATTTCTTCTCCCATAACATGCTCGAGAAAGGCCTCCAGCTTCTCATTGTCGTGCTCGCCGTTCGACCCACTGGTCTCAATCAAGCAGTAGAAAGGATAGTCACCCTCGATTGGTCTCTTCATTTCAGTCTTTCTGTGCACAAAGCCTTGAGACGCGGCATCCATCAGCTCAAATGCAGACAAGATTTCACCAAGTTGTAGCTTGGCTTCTTTGTAAGCCTTTTGGACCTTCTCGTAGGACTCCAGACCAAAGTAGGCCACGTTCACGGCTTTCGATCGTTGTGGACACTGTATCGATACACCAGTGATGATGCCAATAGTACCTTCTCCGCCGATGAACAACTGTTTCAGATCGTAGCCAGTGTTGTTCTTTCTCAGCTTACTCAAATCATTCAAAATAGTACCGTCAGGTAAGACTGCTTCGAGTCCCAGTACGTTCCCATGCAGTGAGCCGTACCTGAGAAACCTCAAGCCACCGGCATTGGCAGCAACGTTTCCACCAACTTGAGCACTACCCTTCGCACCGAGATCGAGTGGGTAAATATGTCCATGCTCTTTCAGGAAGTTATCCGCATTTTCCATGATGACGCCACCATCTACTACCAGTATCCCACTAACATCATCGAAGCTTCTGATCTTGTTCATGCGTGTGAGGTTGATCACCACCTCGTCAAAGACAGGTACACTTCCACCTACCAAGCCAGAGTTCCCACCTTGAGGTACGACGGCCAGCATGTTATCGTTGCAGTATTTCAGGACCTTGCTCACTTCCTCAACGCTCTTGGGTTTTAGCACCACCTTGGTCCGACCGCGGTACTTCTTCATCCAGTCGCGATTGAAGGGCTCGAGATCGTCTGACGCATCTTTGCTGAGACCATCGATCACGGCAGACTCATCTTCGAGGGTCTTCTTGAAGAAGTCGACATGCTCCTGCTTAAGCTCGGTGAAACGCGAATCACGTTTGAGCTCGGGGTACAGGTCGGTAGTATATCTGACATCGTGACCTGGCTCGCTCAGGTCACTTGCATCGTCGCGCCGCCTAGCTGAATTGCTGAAAGCTCGCAAGGATTGCCGTGGGACGCATGTTCGTGATATCGGCCGGATAATGCAACGTGAAGGTCGCGTAGCACTACGGAGAGCTCGAAGAGCCGACCTTGATGCTGGTGCTGCCATCTTCGGGGGCCTGCCGTGTATAGCTTGAATGGCACTGCTTCACACTTGTAGGAATGCGAATGCTGCTCTACGCTGCTACAGTCAGTGGCTTGAACCGAAGCACGGAACTTTTGGAACGAACTGTGCTTCAAGTTCGGCAATTTTGTTGCCGAAGACAGGTACGTCACTAACGGTGCCAGTGGGAGACCCCATCCGCTCTTCTAACTTATCAACATCTCCATTCCTAGGATGGGGTTCAGAGCACTGAGAGCAGTCGTTCGGACCCTTTAACGGTAAGCTCTTACCTAGTTGTCTCACTGCTTGAGGGAGAGGAGATTACAACTGTTTCCGCAGTATGGAATGGGAGACCTTACAAGTTATGATCCTTCAGCAGTCGCTCGAACGCTATCACATTATGGTAGTATATGACTTATGCCTGGCCAATTGGCAGACACATACGAGGGCTCTATACCTCCCTAATGCTGCCTCTGCTCTGCCCTTCACTGTTGCCGAGTGTAGGCGACGAAAGGTTGCCGCCAGCGCCAGTTACCCTACCCATGAGGCCGCCCAAGTTCAAACCTTTAACACCATCTACTAGCCTACTCCCCACTGCATCAACCGCACCCCTGGGCGCCGACAAGCTTGGTCCTTCTCTCTTCCCTTCTGTGCTTACTTGAAACAGTTTGACATGCGTGCCATTCCAAACACCTATTGGTCCAATACCCATGCTCGCATTACCAGTGACGGTGTTGGAGATTGTCGATGCTGTTGCTGATGCTGCGGGGGCGACATGCATCTCTGCTGCGTATATAAGCGACCACAAGACCGACATATACCATCCGAGAGACAGCGTCGACCACTCAAACAGATGAACTCTGATTGGCGAAGGTGCCGAAAGAATGGCTGAGACGGCTGGTTGTTCAGCTGATTCTGGCAAGGATTGCAATAGTTCGGTTATGCGAGCATTGGCTTCTTGCCGCATGTGGTCGTCCGAAGCGGTATTGCCATTCGTGGTCGGTGGTAGGCGAGACGATAGCACTTTAGTAAGTGTCAGAAGTGTGTGTAGCGGCAGCTCAGGTAACCATGTCTCAATCCATTCCGCTGTTGGCACAAAGCCGCCAAATTGACCTGTGCCGACGCGAGTCAGACTGGTTGTGCTGGCCTGTCTTGAAAAGGACTGAGCGCTTGCCGGCATTTTCCCCCGGGCATTCTCCGACATACCTCGCAACTGTATTGGGACGGCATCCTCTGCTGAAGATGATGCAACAGACGTTGCTCGAGAGTGGCGAAGTGACGGTGAGGATTGAGACGGTGTCGGCCTGTCTCCGTCGTCGTCGGAGTCTTCATCGTCGCCGACGGTGAAGGTGTTGTCTTCGACTGTGGCGTCTGTACTGCTGCGATTCGTATTCGTCCGGCTTGGCGGCGACACAGTTTCGTTTGTATTTGTTCGTGATGGTTGTGCGAACGACTCTGTGCTCGGACTTTCAACAACTTCTTTCCGCCTTCGTGCTACGCGCTCTATTTCTTGTTGACCTCCTTCTAATGTGAATGTCCTCAGTGCTTCGATGCGCTTTCGTGACCTGAGAACGATGTAGACAAGATTTGCGTTAGAGGCATATTGATGCTCGATAATCGTATTGATAGCCTCCAGAAGTGATTGCAGCAAAGCATGGTTGTTTTCGTTTGCCAGCAGAAAACTTGGAGAAGACATGGTTGCGAAGAGTTGCAGCAGTTTCGTGCTTGTGGTCAACGACAAATGCTGTGCATACGCCGCCATGTTGCCGATTATCGCTAGCAGGGCTGGATAAATTGCTTCGAGCCGCCCTTGACTTGTTGTGATCAAGTTGTGTATCGAGATGATCAGGAAATCCGCGTAGGAACCTCGGAACTGCGGCAAGCGAATCGCTGCCGGTAACGTGTCTTGTGCTTCAAACTGCTTGTTGAGGTTCTTGCCAAAGGCTGGTTCGACGCTCATCGTTTGAAGCACAAAGACACACATTCTAACTACACCTTGCCAGGACAAGTCAGTCTTGTGCTCCATGGCGTAGTATATCATCAGAATGACGAAGTCGTGCATGCGGTTGGACTCTATAATAAAAGCTCGGAAGCGCTTGTTGCACTGCAGGACCTCCCAGAAAAGCATGATCACTTCCGGCGCGCGTCTGGACTGCTTCTGGGTACCAGGCAGATAGCTCGTGGCTTGCATTGGATGACTCAAGACTCTCGTCATGCCGTCTGCCAGGAACTGGAAGTCCTCAGGCCGATGCAGACGTCCCAGAAAATGTCGGTAGTAATTCTTCGGCGCAGGACTTCGACCATCTTCCGGTATTGGGTAGAGGAGCAGAACGAGTAGCATCTGCAAGCTGTATGCAACAAGCGACTGCCTCGAGTCCTTCCACACCATATGGTCATATGGTATCCGCCAGCTTGCCGCGTTGTACTTGATGGCCGTATTCAGTAAGGAGCATAGAACGGAAAGCACGATCTGTTTATCGGCGCAAGTAGCCAGATATGTGACAGCTCGCACTCCCTGCACAGGCAAGAGGGCTGATGACGTGTACATAGATTTGCTCATCAATGTCAAGAGCAGGCGCAAGATTTCGGATCTGTTGCTCTCGAGATCCTTGTTCGTGCTTATGGACTGCTTGCAACCAACCCCACTCTGCCATATCGCATAGGTGACCCTGCTCTTCGCATCTGGAGAATATGGAAGTGTGAAGCCTTGGTAGAACAGCAAGTCGATCAGAGAGTCTAGCAACTCCTCTGCTAGAGGCTTTGCCTCCTCGTACTGCTCTGGGTCCTCGGTCTTTTGCTCTGTATCATCCGGTTGACTTTCGTCGAATAGCACTTCGCCTGCAACCTGGGCTCTTCGACTCTTGCGCTGGCGCATACCCCAGAAGAACTTTTCTTCCCATTCTGCTAGGTGGTCGGCTTCGTAAATGAAGGGGAGGATTCTGGTAAGGACACGGATGCAGTTAAGTGCGTCACGTTCAGGCGCAAGTTCTGGATCTGGGAATGAAGGATGACCTTTGAGCGTGCTCAGGCGGGAGGCGACGGCAAGAAGCAGAGTCTCGAGGTTCTCAAGCGAAGCATCCCGCGTTCTCCGTATATCATTTGGTGAAAACAGGCTGAAGACATCTTCAACGGATTCCGGCAGTTCCCAGAATCCTAGCCAGTACGGATCTGATGCTGGAATGGCCTTTTCTTCTGAGAGTCGGAAAATACCTTGCTTAAACACCAGCTTCGATTCGGATGCACCCATTGCGAGGCGTTGATCTCATCTCATGTGCACGTACTCTAAATGGTTTAACAACTTGTAGCTAACACTGACGTCGTTGGCAGGTTGAATCATAGGAGCAATACTAGTAGCCTGGCGCACTGACATCTATGCCAGGCAGCTCATCACGTGAGAGCGTTGCTTCACGTGTCCTCCTGTCGGGCGACTGTCGAAGCGTCCTTTTACGCGTCGAGAACTCGGATAGCCAAAGCAATACCCCTCTAAGGAGCGCTAATAGGTCTCGCTGATGAATCATGCTTTGATCTGCGTTTGGGCTTTTTCTGGCCAGATGAAGGCTTTTCTTAGTTACTAAGCTACCAAGTACGCTCCCCGTTCGACCACTATCGGGCAGTACGACGCTTTATCAGCTTACCTTCGACGAGGCGGCAACGGTTGTGTTCACGAGTTCCTCGAGGCGCTCTTTCTCTTGTTTACATTCCACGAAATGTGTGCAGTGGACTCGAGCTTCTGATAAGGCTCTGGCCATATGCTCTGTGAGCTAGTTCGATGACACGGCGGCCTACCATCTCACGTTGGCCGAGACTGGGAGTGACGGCCTTGGCATTGTCCGAGATGGTCAGTCGCAACTGGATCGAAGCACCAAAAGAACCGTCCAAATCAGTACTTGGTACGCACCCGTTGGCGCTGGTCGTTTTTGTCAATCGTGTGAGACATGCTGAACTCTCCATGTACTTGAACGAATCTTGTTCAGGTACACTCTTGCCGTGCTGCTGGTTGGTCCCCAAGCACCTTGTATGTTCCTACTTGTCACACACTAAGCGCGTACGACGCTCGACAGATCATCCCAGGAACGAAGGTCCTTATCAGTGGTGGAGGTGTCGCCGGCAGCGTTCTCGCTTTCTGACTGTCTAAGCTAGGCCACGGCCTCTACGGGGTCGAAGTCATGACGCGCATGGGTCTCTAACAGGCTTTCTGCTCCAAGCAGAGCCTAGAGCAGGGCTTGTAGGTACTCGATTACAAGGCCAGATGGTGGGCCTACCTCCGCGCGAATAAATCTGGCAAAAGACCCAGGGCTTTATCTCCGGCTTTGAGGTTATGAGAAAGATCTGTATCGACTTGCGTACGACGCCACCAGGGACAGAGGTAAGCATGTCTTTGAAGCGGTGGCTGAAAGCTTCGTGGGCAGAGGTAGCTCCATTGAGACCTGCTTTACAGATGGCAGGACAATGCGATTAGATCTTGTGTTCGGTGGTCTTGCGTTGCGCACCCGCAAGATGATGCTCGAATCTGACACTGCAGATCCAATCCATTCACTGTAGACACCACTCGCTTTAATAACGACAACTACTGTGTCAACTATATTGTGCTGTCACTGGTTCCGTCGTCAAAGGTCCACTTCCAGTCAGCACTGACCAGGGTGTACAATCGCTTACTGATGTGCTGGTCTTCACTCAAGGTCCTTGCCAGGCTGGTTTTGGTGGTGTGTATATCTCCATTGGTATTTTCAACGTGACGGCTGCTTGCTTGGGCCTTAACGCAACGACGCCTACCAGCAAAGGCAACGACGACGGTAATGGTCAAGGCTTATCATCGTGGTCAGCCTGGGCTTCTAGCTCAACAGCCAACCACAACCAAGGACTCAAACGATGAGTGGTAAGATACAGAAATGAGGGAAGTGATGTGTAATACAAATCAAAACAGTGCAAGAAGAATTCACAGCCAGAGCGCCCTCAATCCCGTGTGAGCAGTTTTTGTAAATGTACAGTATTCAATAATTTTGTGTGCTCAATAGACACGCTTTGAGTGACGTGCTCCGCGGCAAAGCCATCTGTTGACCGTCGCGCCTGAACGCGGTGTTTGGCAGATGCCATAGAGAAAGAGTCGCTAAGTTACGTGCAACTGCGGCAATTCTACTCATAACATCACTCATTCCATGATAATCCAACACATTGCGCTCTCTTGTTCCACCTTCTTGCTTGTCCTGGTTCCCATGCGACAATCTTGTTCCAGCTCTTCGTTTCGCTTGATGAAAATATTCTATCGAGTGGTTATTCCTAGAGTCGTCGATCACTCGAGGAGTACTCCTCCAAATTCGGGCAGGACACGTCGATGCGACACGTTGTCACGTCTCAATCAGACTGGAACACAAGGAAAGCAAGACAGAGAACGGCACAGAACAGCATCTGGCAAGGCTCTTGTCACACCCTTCCAACAGTACTGGAGTGACAGCATGCCGGGATCAGAAGGCGGCCGAAATGCTAACAGGCGCCGTCACGACTTGGTGTCTCCAAGGGTCTGCGCCTGCGCCGTGACCGTCGACCTGGCCAACCGAGAAGGGCAAGCGTACCAAAAACTGAAGACTGGCACTACATCTTCAGCAGAATTGTGCTTACGCTTGTGCTTGAGCACTTAGAAACGCAGTAATCGTCGCAGCTAGGTCCCTCGCAACTAGAGTAATCAGACAAGATGTGAAGATCAGGAAGCGTTTTCAAGTGCCAATAACATACCTTCTCGGCACGTCAATTTCGTTGGCACGAGCGAGCGCCCATGAAAGGCCCGAACATTATCGAGTTGCAGAACCTGGGGCTGAGAACTAGTCACAATTGACCGGGGTCATGCAAGGCATGAACCATGCACATTTCAGATTGTTCGAAACTTCACATGCACAACTAAGCCTTTACCTGGGAGATGACTTGTACGTAAGCCTTTTCTGCAGTGCTACAATCATGACATAGCGGAGGCTATCATTATTCACTGGTAGGGCGGCCCTTCGATGTGCGACCAACTTCAAGTTCTGACAAGAACTTTGGTGTAGGCTTAGAGCTACTAGTGGTGGTGGTGGAGAATAGGTGGTGGACTCAGGCAACAGTCCCACAGTCCGCCAGTGGAAAGTCTCCTACACGTACCTCGCTTCACGGATAACTGTTCGTGGGGCTGATACAGCCACTCAGCATGTTGACTCCCAGCATGAATGTTCTCGTTGGTCACAATGTACAAGGCCATCGCCTGGCGCCCGCTCACTCTAAGTTCAAGCGACCTGGACCACTCCTGCTTGTTCAATCAAAAGTTCTTTCTGAACTGCTATGGCAGCACAGTTGTTCAAAGTGATGCGAATGCGCTATATACTATCGCAGCATGCGCTCGAGTCAGCCTGACATTCATTAGACTCATTCTTGCATCCGGTCTGCCTGATGATCTCCTTCTCTGCGTCGTCCGAGACTTTCAAGGCCGCAAAACACTGTTACCTGCCAAAAGTGGTATTTCTTGGTCCTTCACTCAGCCTTACTGTCGACGAACATCACAGCATCGCCAGCGATGGAGGTGGTGGGAGCTCTGGCGAGCTCATTGCAAATCGTCTCACAATGTACACAAGCTACGATAACCATCATGAAATGGGTCGAATCTGTCAAGACAGTTGATGATAGGATTGACTCTTTCATCAATGAGGTAAAGGCATTACGAGCGACCTATGAAGGCCTTAGCCAGAGCTTGAGAGAGCCATCGATGCTAGAGGCTGCTAGAAATACCAACAGAGACGCTGGCGGGCACCTGTGGGCGCAGCTGAGCCGGACCTTGCAGGATTGCGAAAGGACCATGATTGCCATCACTAATGTACTGAGACGAATTCAAGACGCCAGCGGGCTCTTTCGTCCTGTCGTCAAGCAATTGAAGGAGGAGCTGACTAGTGGAGAACTTGCCAGACTGCGCGAGCAGGTCGTGTTGTTCAACTCCAGCTTGCAGTTGCCAATGCAGATGATCAGCTTGACTATGCAGCTCAAGCAACAGGAAATGACTACAGTGCACCAAATCCATCTCAACGAGCAGCTCGCGGCATTACGACGGGGTATACAACATATTCAGCGGGCTTCGAGAGGCCTTGTGACCCCCAAAAGACAGGCTAGTCTTGGCGGCTCAACGCTAATGGGTGAATCCACCGCGGACAAAGCATGGTTCGACAATATGGAGAACTACGTCGAGACAGCCAAGAAGTTCCTTGATAGTGCATCTGTGGCAGCAAGCACGCTATCGGCACCGAGCATGGCTGATCAGGGGGAGGAAGATCCAGCGGCAGTCGACATGCGTCGTCGAGGCTCGAATTTTGTTCCGTTAACACTGCAGAAGCTGAATAGCATCAGCATGTATATTAGCCAAGTTCCCGCCGAGTCAACGACTGGCACGCCACTCGCTTCCGACGCACAATCCACGGCCGAGCCAGCACATGATGTTCTTGACGATAGCGACGACGACGACGTTGATCTTCAGCTACTGCAAACACTGCTTGCCAACGGCTCTGCGGCGCTGGATGGGGGAGACTTCGCTGCTGCAGAGGACAACTATCGAGAAGCTCTGACAATATCGCAGAGTAACGATTTTGGCCCACAGATAGCATGTTCTACGGCGGATATTTGCCTAATGCTAGGAGAATGTCTTGTTAAACATAACAAATACGATGAAGCGATCGCTTTGTTGCAGCCGTTAGCCAGCCAGGCCAGTTCACGCCTCGATGCACCACAGCCTAGTTCCGCGTCTGTGCTGTCCTCAGCGCCACGCACTCCTGAGAAAGGCCAAGCATGGTCAGCGAATCACCTTCTAGGTGAGGTGTATCTGAAGAAGTCAGACTACGTACATGCCGAGAGTCATGCTGTGCAAGCATTCAAAGGTCGCAAGAAATTGTTGGGAGCAGTGCATCCCAAGACAAGAGAGTCGGTAGAACTGGTAATCGAAATGTACAAAGCAAAAGGTCAAAGCGCACGCGGTGAGGCCTACAAAATCTTCTTGAAGCCTGTTCAGCCTACGACAGAAGCTCACTCTTTCCCATTGAGCCCAGCACCATCCTTTTATCCTTCTCCTCCAGCTGCAGAGCCCGTTGGCGTGTCCATTGAGTCGCCAACACAACGGCCAAGGCGCCCAACTTTCGATATCACTTCCCACTTCAAGTCAGATAGCCGCGAAGAACGGAATGAGGTGCAACCACTATCCGTACCATATAGTCGCACTGGCTGGACACCAAAGCAATCAAATTCGAACTCCAGGACTCGGTCACACTACCTGGGAATAGTTAGCAAGGCTTCAACTGTAGCAACAGACAAGCCAAATTATCTGTCGACGTCTCCCAACGAAACAGAGTCGCTCCATATAGGCTCCGAGAGAGAGCCTACGCAGACTAGAAAAGAGAGTATGAATTCTAATAGCTCGAATCCGTATACAACTGTCTCTAGGAGAGGCACGGACGAGGTTGTCGATTATCTTGTCGATACTCACGGGCGCCGTCGGAGCTCGCTACTGAGGGCTCCGACCTTCTGTACACGTATGTCGCGACCTGAAATAGAGGGCAAGTTCAGAGACATCGCCCAAAAGTGCAAAGACGAGAAGAGTAGTAAAGAAGGAATGCAGTTCCTACAGCTATACGATCCGGAGTCGGCTATACTCGTAACTCGCACCCCCAATCTGAAGGCCAACATGAAAAGAGGCGCGACGCAAGGTTTGGCTGGTACTGGTCACGGATACTCTCCACTGCATTTCTTCTGTGAGTTGAGGTTCGAGCCGGTTATCGAGGTCGAAGTTCTGCTTCAGCTCGGGGCGGACGTCAATGCTGTGGCATACAAAGCTGGTTATGGGAGGATGGCACCTTTTACACCTCTGTCGGTAGCCGTGGAAAAAGGTCACCACAACATTGTACGCATGCTGCTTGAGAAAGGTGGCACCTGGAAATCAGAAGCAATAGCTGCGCACAAATATGATGCAGATCGACGTGTCATGCATCCATTGCTAGTAGCCTGCTCCAGGGGCTACGTACAAATTGTGCAACTGCTCCTTGAGCACAGCATGCAACTTGCGGAGGGGGACTTCCCACGTCAAGCATGGCATGGTAACAGCTTACTACATGAGGCCTGCTTCACATGCGACACCGAGATGGTGGACTTACTTATGAACTACGCGCGACGGCATGATGCTCATGATGGCAGCAGCTACAGCTTCATTGGCAGACCAGGACAGCAAGATAGCTTCGGTGTCACACCAATCATGTATGCTACCGACATGAGAGATGCTCATGATGAGAAGCTCAAGGATCGTAAGTCACGAAACCGCATGGCTTGCCTTAAGTTACTGCTCGGGAACGACAACGACGTGCGGACCAGAGAGACCGAGAACGGTGAGGTTGTGGTTGACCATGCTGAATCAGACAGCCGGAACCGATCCGCGATGGACCTTCACATCCAGGACAAGAGAGGTAATACTGTTTATTGGTATGCTAATGAGGATGCCGAGCTCAAGGCTTTCTTGGATGAACAGAGTCAGAGAAGCAGGTTGATTGATATCTAAGCCCAAGAGCGCTTGATTTATGTACTCTATATGAGCGGTTGCGAGTCTTTGTAGGCATTGCATGACTAGATGGTTAATGATTGGCGACAGAGACATGGACCGATACCCGGATTTGGAACACTATGTATAGGAAGTTACACCTGTGCAGGTAGTATGATAATGGAATTTGCGTTAAGTCTTCCGCTACTCTTATTGAGGTGATCCTGCCTGTTCGACCACATTCCAGTCGAGCCTTCACGAAACCGGAAGGAAAGTCGGCCGAGGCGAACCGATGCCGCCGACGGATTCTGTCTTCCTTCTTTTATCTTCCTATTCCAGTATCTTGATGGGTGATGCACATATTATCCGCTCAACGGCTTGTCTGTGGTAAACTCTGACGAAAGTCATCCTAGCCATAAGCTTCGCGTCTTTTGCGCCTTATAGGAGCTATGCGATCTACACTTGGCACAGGAATGGACGTCGGACTTAAGGCCCACTGAAGCTTCAACAATTCATGAATTACTAATCTACATATCAGCATCCGCTAGATACCTCCTTGGTACAAATATGAAGCTTGTTGCTGACTATGTTCGGCAAATATCCATCCCGAGAACAGAAACCGAACTGTAGGCCAACGCAACGCTTCTAAGATCCGACGCAATTATCCAGGCACCTATCGACCGATCACGGATCAATTGAAGCTCACGCCATCAGCGAAATGTCAAGGACTCGCACCATTCTCATTCTTGGAGCCGGCGAGCTTGGCGCCGCAATAACAACGTCCCTCCTCGCACACCCAGCCTACGATCCCTCGAACACGTCACTCACTTTCGTAGTCCGACAGGAGACGCTCACAGCACTTGACACCGATTCACCCCCAGATAGGATCAAGTCTCTAAAGGCATTCCGCCCCAAAGGCGTGCGCTTTACATCCACCGATCTCGTATCCGATCCAGAAGAGGCTTTGGCCAACTTGTTCCGGCAGTACACATGCGTGATACACGCCGGCGCAATGACTTTGCCACAAGGTACACAGCTGAAAGTAACGCGTGCGGCATTGGCTGCCGAGGTGGATGAGTATATTCCCTGGCAATGGGGTGTCGACTATGATATCATTGGCAAGTCTGGCGGGTTAGGTCTTTTCGCTGAGCAGTGTGAGGTACGTGAGCTGCTCAGAGCACAAAATCAAACCAAGTGGTTCATCCTAAGTTGCGGAGTGTTCATGAGCTTCTTGTTCGAGGAGTTTTGGGGCGTGGTCGTACGCGATGATGATGGGGAGGTCAGTGGAGTGAGAGCACTTGGTGGCTGGGATCATAAGGTTACCGCGACTACAGTGGAGGACATTGCGCGGTGTAATGCTGAATTGGTGTTGGTCGACTCTCAGGAAAGGGACAAAGCCGTGTATATTGCTGGAGACACCATGAGATATGATGAATTTGCTGACGCGGTTGCCAAGATAGTGGGGCGGAAGGTGGGAAGAGAGGTGTGGACTACAGAGTGGCTGAAGGAGCAGGCTAAGCAGGAGCCGGAAAACAAGCTGTGGAAGTACCGTGTTGTGTTCTCGGAGGATCAAGGGTTGGCATGGGAGAAGAGGGGAACGTATAACGATGTGAAGGGCATTGAGATGGAGGCCATCGAGGCTTACATGGACAGGATGGGTATGCGATGAAGAACGCCACCGGCGTTGTGACTTCGAGAAAGAATGAAGGCAGATCACAAGCAGCGAGCTATGCCCCTTCCCGTGGATGTGTTGCACACAAGGTCAACGGCCTGCGGGTGTGCGAAATGCTAGCATGCTTAGTAGCATTACTATCTCCACTGCGCTCGTATTGAAACAGGTGATGAGATGCTTGCGCTCCCTCTTGGCGAAGTTTCTGAACGGGAGATCGAAAGTACCATACTCCGCATGCTTCTCGTATGCACCAAGTTGTGCGAGGGTGGTCCGCTCAATACACTACCCCCCAGCAGCCCCTCCGATTCGCTTGAAACGGGTGGAGATGGTGACGCAGAACAACCCATCCTTAGAACAAGAGTTAGCTTTTCACCCGCGTAGAATGCTTGATTGGTTTGAGAGCGCCGTCGGTGGATAGCCAGGCCCTGTGACCTTTTCTAGCGTGATTCTAGAAAACTCCCTTGCTGAAGCTTAAGCTTATCTCGCCCAGATCTGTCGTGGACAGCAGGGTGTCGAAGTTGGTTACTCTGTTCAAGCTTTACTGTACTCCCGAGCGATGGGGGCATGACGCGTTCACCGGTGTGACCGTCACAGGCGGGAACGATGGTGCCTCCACGGTGATCTGAGTGTTAGTCATATAACGGTGCGGTGCCAATAAGCCAAGTGAAAGTTTTCAACTTCAACTCTCTGTGGACTCGGGTCGAAGTATGATCAAGCTTGTTGCAGGTGCCACCTCAACCTCCACTACCAAGAGCCGTATGCCGGCCTCCTCAGGTTATCTGCCAAGCCAGTGCTGTCTGGTTCCGTCTGCCGCCAAGCCTGAGACGGTTGCACGACTCCGCCGGGCAACGCTTCAATCGTGAGGGTGTGTCCAGATCCGATGGGGAAGATGGGCAGGCCTCGACGCTTGAAGCCAATTGCACCCGCCCATTACAAACTACACAGTCAACCACCTGCTTACTGACCTTAGCATCATTCCCCAACAAGACAATGCCAAAGCAAAGTGATTGCCTCAACCCCATAACACAAGAGCTCCCGTCAATGACTGACCCTTACCGTACATACTAGCCACAACCACCCCCTAACATAGACACACCAATACTCGCACCACGATCATCCAAGCACAGAAGACAAACATCCCGGACACCGCTGTACACGTCGACTACAAGACATCCACGCAGTCCAGCCCGCCACCAACTTAGTTACGTACCACCGAGTACAATCGGTCAGGATGTGTTTCGACGGTCATTCAGCCCCCAGAGTACGGAACAAATGATCCAACGCACGCAGGAGCAAGTCCAGGACCACGTAGAATGGAGACAGCCCCGGACAATGCTAGAGGTTGTCGCAGAAGGAACGGTAAAGGCAACGGTAGTGTTGGGATATATGGGACCGAGGTCTTTGGCTTGGGGCTGGCGATGGGGGGTTGCGCTGGTGCTGCGGGTGCCCCGGGTACGGGGGTTGTAAGTATCAACGGAAAGGGGAGGAGGGGCTGAGGGCCGGTAGAGGACGCTACGGACAGGAGAGTGGTCGAGGATTTGGTTGGAAATGGGGCGTTGAGAACGTGATAAGTATGGATACTGGGAAGAGCTACGTTTCGAATTTGATGAGGCATTATATCTACTGTGTGTTTGAACTATTTGTACTGTGCGCTGGTGCTGCTTTGGCACGTCGTTCTCCTGAAGCACGCCTCTTTCCAGCAGTATTATTTGGAGGATTGCGGCACTTGCTCTAACAGCGTCTCGGTGAACTCGAGGCTCCGGTGGATTCGAGTCCTGAACGTAATGCGAAAGAGCTGTGATTAGTCAGGTGAGACCAAAGGAAAACGTCCGTATTTGAGCTTATAAGACCACGGTAAGAACTTTCGACACATCAGGATGTTGCGTCGTTTCGAACAGCAGCAAACCATCAATACGACGAAGTTGCGCCGTCTGTTGCACATGGACTATTACAAACGAAGCCCTTCGACTGCCAATGCCGATGCTGCAGGACATCCCCCTTCAATCCGCCCTGACCCGCCTCAAATCAAATGCGGAACCACGCCATCCCCAACAACGCAATAGGCCCAGCCTTGATCAAGTGCCAGGTCCCCAGATTCAGCGCCCACTCCTTATTCTCTGCCTTCACGCCAGTCCGCTTAGCGTACCGGGTGCACGCCCACGCCTCCCCAAGCGCAACCACAGTGCCGGCGAACAACAGCGTGCCGACCGCATTCCCAATGGCCTTCGCGGCGACCGCGTGGCCCTGAGCGTCCAACTCTCCGGCGTAACTGATCAGCCTCAGGCCTACGAGCGCCGTGGCGAATTTGCGCACGCCGTGCATCTTGGCGTAGGCTATTTCGGCTGGTGATGGCGATAATGGATTTTCGAACGGTGTGCCGAAGAGTTTGGCGCCTTCGGAGGGGACCATGAGGGAGTAGAGACCGCCCATGATGCCGACCGCGTATGATGCACCGGTGATTAGTGGCAGGGAGGTGCGGATGGTGGCCAGGTTTAGGCCTAGAAATGATGACGTCGACATTGTTGCTGTGTAGGTGGGTGGCAAGTTGTGTTTCAAGAGCTTTGTGTGGTTTACGGTGATGGATGATTGTTCACAAGACGAGAGAGTGAGAAAAGTAGTCCTGGCCTTGATATTCGTTGATGTCGACAACGTCTTTAAGCAACGTGGTGAGCTCACTGGTTGAAACAGGGATCAAGTATCGCTTTGCATCATGACTGTCGCATCCTGGCATGAGGAGAGGCCCAACACGGCAACCCTGCCGAACCAGTCCGAAGACTACTATCAGCTTGAGTCGATATGCAGCGATGACCATATGGTATTATAATCCTTTAACGGGTCACATGGTTCTGAAAATTCGGCATCGAGCTTGCTCTTATATATGACCGACACATGGTCTGCCTTTCATCTACAGCTAATGAGGAGAAGCGGTCGAAAAGTGTCGAAGTTGCACAAGCTAGTATGTGATTGCGACCGCTCAGTCGCGCTATGAGAAGAACCTGCTACCATCAGTGACTGTACTGTCTCGTTGCTGGTGCCTGTGGCGGTCTATGCATAAGGTCAGCACCTACACTTCCCTTCGGCATCGTAGCTGCGCTTCCAAACGCACGACAATATGGAGTACGCAAGCCAGCAACTAGTCGAGTACGAGGCGAGCTTCGAGCATGGAGATATACCTCATGCCGCCAGACTCATCGTTTCAATTGTTTCCGGGCGCTACGAGGTGGTTGGTAGGACAAGGAGGGGACTCAGTAACCTGGTACTGCAGCTCGTCTGAATAAATCTGCCTTCTCCTCGTCGCTCGTGTTTTCTTGCCATTTCTTGTAACCATCGTTCCATTCTTTGCCCAGCTCTGCTATGCTTGTAACGTCGAATCGTTTCTCGCCAAAATTCGTATACGCTGCTTTGAGCGTAGGAAATTGCTTTCGTAGCCATACTTGCTCCTCGTCCCAGCGTGTGCCTAGCTTGCCCTTGCCGTTGTGTTCTAGCCCATCGCGTGGACAAGCTGACGCCGCCCACTGGTAGAGTGAGTTGATTTGGGCTGCGTCTTCAGGATATACTAAGGTATGAAAGCCGCCTTCGTATTTCGAAGTGGCTGCTGGCAAGTCGTGCCCATCCGAAGCAACACTTTCGCCTGTTGCCGTATCTGGCGCGGGGCGTAGTCGTCGCCCTTCCAACAACCGCCGCTCCTCGTCTTCCTCCCATTTGTGCATATCGTTTGTCGTAGGAAGGTCGAGACGACCAGACCAGAGCCGTGCGATCACAGCGGCTTGGTTTTCCGCTAATGGGAATGGCACGACTTTCAGGTTCAGGACGGGGAGAGCTAGTGTTGGGTAGTCGATGTGTATGAAATGCTCGTAGACGTCGTGAGTTCGCAAGCCACTCGTTACGAGGTTCTCGAGGGGATTTGAAACAGACAAGTCTTCGCCATCAGACGTCGGAAGATGCGCAGCAGGACCATCATGTGCAGATGCTGGAGACTCTAGAGATACAGACGAGCTGGATGGCGATTGTGTCTTTGAGCTCGAGGATGAGTGAGTTGAAACTGGGGACAGGAAAGGAAATGAATAGAAGTACCCGGTGGCAAAAATGATGGCGTCGAAGCCATCGACCATATCGCCATCTTTGGTTCGAACAGCACGATCTCCTTCACTGACTAGAAATGCTTCAATCTCAGCTATGTCCTTCCGCCAGGCAGGGCCGCCCCCTGCCGGCGCCAACTGGCTAGCGCTTCTCGAGGCTAGAAAGATTGGTTTTTGAGCGCATGGAGCAAGTTGTCCAGCAATATCAAGGCCTGAAGCAGAATTGCCAATGACGAGCACCTTCTGGCCCGAGAAGTCCTCTGGACGTCGATATGCTTTCGAGTGCATGATGACGTTTGGATATTTCTTGTGCCATTCTGCTATACCTGGAACTGCTGGAACATGTGGCACGGTGTAATGGCCGTTTGCCACAATGACCGCATCATAGTGAGCCTCTTCGAGGGCGTTCGTCCGAAGATCCTTCGTCGTAAGATGCCATTTCCGAGCGAGACGCGATGTGCCCTCAGGATGATCACGAGGCTCGAAAGGCCTCACGTCGATGACCTGGGTTTGGAAATGGACAAAGTGCTTTACAGGCTGGGCATAGTCTTCGAGATACCTCAAAACATCATCATGTTTAGGATAGAGTGGCAGGCTCTCTGCAAAAGGTGTATCAGAATAAGCCATCATCGTCTTCGGGATGTTGGTCTCCAGATAGTCATACAGAGGACTCTCGAACTCAAGTGAGTCATCGTCACCCCGACCGGAGGCGCTACTGTTCTTTCCGGCGCCATACTTGGGGTCAGTCTGAGGTATCGGAATGCGCCTGGTCTTTTCTGTGCCAGACAGATTCCAAATGCCCCCAACGTTCCTCCGCTGTTCGAACACGTCGATCGTTTGAAACGACTTTTCTGCTAGAAGATACTTTGCACAAGCGATCCCAGTTGGCCCGCCTCCAACAATTGCTACTCGGTTAATGCCTCTTAAGTCCTTTGGTGCCATGACTGTCAGTGCCTTCCTGATCACCGCTGTCATTGGCCTTGATTCGGCAAGCACATGGTGGCGGCCGGGGTCACACTGCCTGCTTAGTAGCATAAGGAAAAGAAGTCACCATTTTTTGGAGATTCCCTTGATGGGAATGACGGAAGGGTAAAATGATGCAATCGTCAGGATCGTCAAAATGGCATGAATGTGAAGGATCGCGTAGAGCAACGTAGAATTGAATAATCTTACCACTTACACTTCCATGAGCTATACACCCGTTGGAGCTTCCACGGAAGAACATATGAACCTGAATGAGGCTCTTAGCAAGGCCGCTCGGCGATACATCGTCTCTTGCATCATGGTGAAGATGGCGGCAGATATGTAGCCGTAATGAGATTAACGTGCGACTGCGGACAAGATTTCTTACGCTGGCTACCTAGGTAGTAACACGTTTGCTCGACTGCCAACGTTGGGATGTTCCTGCACTATCAGGTAGAAGCTTGTCGTTGGAAGGCGCGAGCGCCAGCGCGTCAGACACGACCAGCTGGGTAGGGAAGGATGTAGATATGGATGTGCAGTGACGGACTCAGTGTCAGCGTTTTTGATATTTTCTGAGCACAGTAATATCACGAGGAAGTGTCATTCATAGAGTCATTCTCTTCTCATCACAACAATAAATATCCGGTCGAGCATCTCATACACACGCTTTAACTAGTTCAGATCGAACATCAGATCCCAAACGGCGCGGTATAGAAGGAAAGTATCCCCGGAGTTCCCGAGTTCCCGCCTAGGCTGCGCCCGAGCCTTGCCGTTCTGCAGACTGCAGCTATTGCCGACCGCGATCCAAGCGACATCTCCACGACATCTCCAATCGGTATATTGTTTCCCTTTCCTGTTCTATCGCGAGAAGCTTGTGCTGACGATGCAGGTCCTCTCTGCCGCCGCTGGCTCAGTGCGCGTACGATGAAAAGAAGGTTCTCCAAGCGACAGTCAAGCAGTGCCGCAGATCCAGACAGAGACGGAGGGTCTGTGAAGAGGCCGAAGAAGTCCTACTCGACTCGTGACATCAGTTGGGAAGAGCAACGAAGTCTTGGAGGCGACTTTGCCAAGGTCGGTGAGGGCAGCTGGCCTGTACGCTGCATCGTTGACGAGAAGGGACCACCACGCAACAAGCGCTATCAGGTCGAGTGGGAGCCACATCCCAACGGCGAGGAGGAATTCGAGCCGCAGTGGGTCTCGCAGGCTGATGTTGACAAGGGCTTGGTTCGAGAGTGGGAGCAATCTAAGTCGCGTCAAGCAGAAGAGTCACACCTACCGAGACGAGACCCTGCCCGCCAATCGCGTTCCCGCCCTATTATCCCAGACTCATCTGGAACGCCCCCCAAGGAACCTAAGGACCCTCACCCGCAGAGCGATGTCTCCGTGAGTCCTCCAGCCTTGGGAAGTGATTCTTCGGTCTCGAGCTTAGAGATCTCCGAGTCCCAACATCCTACTACTGCCGCTCCCCCGACTGTGAGATTACCTCCTTTACCGAGCGACAAGTCAGATTATGCTACCCTCGGCACCAGTCAGATCAGTCCTTCGAGTTCGCACTTCACTTTGACTCCTGATAGTCCGCTTGCTAATGCTTCGAGTCTATCTCAGCTATCGCCCAACAACAGTCAGCCGACAAAGCCTTCAACATCGTCCGGTCAGTCAGCTAGCCAACGTCTAGCCAGTCAGCTCAAAAGTCCCCGTTCGCGCATAACCAATTCTAGCCCACGAGGTCTCTCATCTCAGTCCAAGCCTCCTTCCAATCTTGGTATATACGTTGAGCAAGCTCAAGAAGCCGATCCTGAACCGTTGATTCCGTCGTCGTCAATTCGCTTCTTTACCCAGTTACCACAGCCCAACGAAGCGGTCACTTCACCATTACACACCCGTCAACTGAGCAATTCCTCATCTGCCACTAGACGTTCTGAGAGGCTAGGGTCCCCTTTCAACGATTCGTCTAGTGCACGACACGACTCAACGTCTCCGAGAGTACCGGAGCTTAACGTCTTCGAGCAGATCAGAGCAGCTGGATCTCGTGGGACGATTTCACCAGCTTATCGAAACCCCGTGGAACCAGAACAGGAAACGCCCAGCAGAGCGAGGGCTGGGACTCGGACTGGGACTAGATCGAAGGGCAAGTTCTCTACGGCAAGCCCTACATTAGAAACCGTTTCGATTTCCAGCTCCCGACCAAAAGCTGATATGGCGGCTCCCGGAGCAGACGCAGGCATGCCCGAGCTTGACGAGCGCCACTACAGGTCGCCCTTGGTCAACTCCATAAACGTCGACGACCTGCCACCTTCAAATGGACAGCTCTTTGAAACCGCAAGCCATGATGGGGTGGGTGCGGATATCGATCCAATGACAGCTCCGCTGACGGTGCACGCTTCAATAGAAGAAGAAGACGTGCCCTTCATGACAGATCTACCCTTGCTCGATTCGAAAACCTCTAGTCAGGAGTCTCTGAACAACCAGCGAGAAATCGAGACTGTCGATGGGGTTATGATTCCTGTCCGTCCAATACTAGGGCCCAACGAATTTGTTATACCGTTGCCGGCTGAGGGCAAGGTAAAATCTGCTTACGATGAGATCATCAAGCTTCGGAGAAAAGCGATCCACAAGTTCATCAGCCGGAAAGGGGCACCAGGCACGTCCGACATCTCAAGCAAGAAGACGTTGGAGAGGAATGAGATGCAAGAAATGTTGCAACGCCTCAACGATACAGTCACACACACAGATCTTGGTTTACCTATGGCTCAGACGCAGTACGCGCTCAATTCTGAACAAAATGCTGCTTATGCAGATTATGCAGGTAGCAAGTTTGTCATGCTTGGCTACCTGGTCGATCAACTTCTAGAGACTAACCTGTCCGTTGCTATTTTTGCGCAGGAAGGAGTTCTCCTAGATTTGCTATCAGAGTATCTCACCATGAAGCACGTGCAAATCCGCCGTCACGATCGCACCACTTCTGACCATGTCACGAACGACTCACAAGGCTTCTCCATTGACCTCCTCAGCACCCAACAATCAAGACCTCCAGCTCTACCTCAAAGGCCGTGTTTTGTCATAGCGTTCGACGTGTCATTCACGACAACAGATCCGCAAGTACGTTCTCTGCGGCTTCAGTATGGCGAGAAACTTCCAATCGTCCATTTCCTGGTGACGAATTCCTCCGAACATGTCGATAGGTGTGTGCCGGTCGCTATGACTTCGAACATTCGGCTTAAGGTGGTGGTCAGAACTACGTATCTTGCGTCGCCGAATCTAGGAGGAGATCCTATTCTAATTCCGGATGAGTCTGATCAACTCGCCGACATGGCTGACTACCAACGGGCTGTACGAAAAAGTCCAGCCCGACGGTTGGCGCTCATCGCAGACGTTATTGTGAATCTGGTGCAAGCGGGAGATTTTGCCGAAAACTGGACTCTGGGCGGCATGCCTGAACTGAAGCTATCTCAACTCGATTCACCGCCAAAGACCAGTCGTGCAGCTTCACGCACGCCACAGCCTAGGACAACTAGAACGCAGACTCCAATCTCACGAGCTACGACACCTGTAGGTCGAAAGCGGGTCCTTGAACTCGATGGGGAGAACGGCTCCAAAAGACAGCGGTTCACTCCTGTTGAAAACATGGTATCTGAGCCTCAAACATCTCAGAGCCATTCTGAGGAGCTCCAAGAAGCACGTAGGAAGATTGCTCAATTGTCGTCCGAGCTAGCGACCACACGCGATTTGCTCCAAGCCGCTGAACGTAGACAGACTGCGGCAGAAGCAAAAGCTACTGAATGGCAAGAAAGCCACGCGAGCTTATTACATCGTTCCGAGAAAAGCAGCTTAGAGCGAAAAAGGTTGCACAAGGAGAACACAAAACTAAATGCTACAATCGCGTCAATGAAGGAGCGAGACGAAAAGTCACGAGCTGAAAGGGACAAACTGAAGCAACAACTTGTCGATACGAAAGTAGAACTCGTCAAGGCCCGTGCCGCTCTCAAAGCAGAGGGCGGTGGCGTTGCACAGCTTGAGGAGGCTCGCGAAGAGGCTCGCAATGCAACTATAAAGATGCTCACGTTGGACAAGTCGCTCACATCGATGAAGAATGATTTCGAGTTCACTCGCGCACAGTATCAAGAAGCATCTCAACAAGCAACAGACATGATTTCGGAGGTTAAGGGCCTCGAAAGCCAGGTCGAGAGGTTCAAGGGCGCGGCTGAGGACAGTAAGAGATCGCTCAAAGCTATGAACTACCAGATGAGTCTCTCTCGAGCCATGGACAAAGCGGAGCAATTCAAACTCGAGGTCAGGAATCGCGAAGCAGTCATCAAAAAACTTCAGGAAGAGAATGCTTCACTCAAAAGCCGACGTGGCGTGCAAACTAGAGGTAGCAGCGTACAGCCGGTGAGCAGTCCCGCTCCCAGAAGTCGACAAGCAAGTCCGGCGCCTGGTCATTCTGGCCATCTGGTCCCTCCTTCCGGTTCGCGCGCGAGCGTCTTGCGACACGAACGCTGAAAAACACACGAGTCACGCACATCTTGTTAGCCATATGCAAGCAACGTTCGGCCCTCGATGAGACAGTCAGTAAAAGAAGGACTTCCTTCATGTGGTTCGCACTCACAAGCATTGACCATCCACAAACAGCCTACCTCGTCCCACAAACATAGTATGGCGCCTCCGATATCTCCATATCGTGTTATTTGGCCGCCGGCATTGCTTTGAACAGATCCGTAGACTGATTCTCGCCGTCCCCGATAGGGTCCAGCCTCCGAGGCACGAAGCCGGGATTGATCGATTGCACTCGGGCCTACCATGGTACATATTCGCAAGCCAACAGTCGTACTAGATCATCAATAGCAGCTTCACTTGCTGCATATGAAGTAAGGTGATTATCCGTACAATTATCCTGTACATGTTGGTGGAATGTAATAAGCACTTATTGATTACTAGCTTTATCATGTATGGGCCTGCTGCATCAGCGTGCTAACACAGATGCATAACCCAGTGGTCAATGCGGTCAGAGGTATCCAGTGCTATTCATCCAATGCAGTTGACCGTCTCAGCACTTCCAAGCATCAAAAGCGCTCACAATGCTTATCCAATCGTATGCACCCGCAACCGGAAAAGAGCCCAGCCCAGCGCAGACAAGACAAGACAAAACCACCACTCATAACCGCCGCTCATAAGGTGGATGGGGATGGGAATACCTTCTGCTTCTTCCTGACCAGGCCCGCAGATAGCGTCCTTACTGGTGCGCCTTCGCCATCAGCCATCTCTGTACTAGGGAGCTTCTCCTGCTTGTCGTCCGCACTGACGATACCGTTGCCACGGGTGAGCGTGGGACAATCCCCGTTCGAAACCGCGCTACGCCCGACCTCGACCTCGGCTTTGCGCTTCTTCTTGATGCCAGTGAGTACATTGACTTTAACGCTCCGCGAATCGGCCTCGCTTTCGTTGCGCGCGTGCTTCTGACCAACTCCTGGTTCTGTCTCTCGCATCATCGCGACACCTGAGTCCGCGCGTACAGCTGACGGTGCGGCTGCGGCTGCGCGTCCCTCGACGTCAACGCCGAACGTCGCGGCGCCGGAGAGGTCTTTCGCTTTTGCGATCCAGGCTTGCGTGCTGGTGCGGGCGAGGGTGGGGCCGGCGAAGTCGGTACGGTTGAGGAGGAAGGAGGCGAGGGTGTTGTATTGCTCGGCGGACAGGATGACGCTTGTTGGGGCGAGCTCGGATGGCGCTGGATGGGCAGCGTCACTGTCTAGCGCTGCAGGCATTGTCGTTAGATCCTCATCAGGCTGAGCATGATCATGGGCCAGTTCCGAGTCAGGCTTGCTGGAGAACGGTGCTAGCCCATTGGCAGTTTTCGCCGTGGCGTCGTTAGTGGTAAAGACGACCCAGAGGAAGCCTACCAGCCGTCCCGCCGCGCACTCTTGTCTGTACTCCATGGTCTCCCAGAATTGATGCAGGGATCTGATATCCCTCCATCGACCCAGTTCATCGGTGCCGGCATGGTCTAGATCCTCGCAGTACCGGGCTTTGGGATCGTCAGGCAGTCGTGGAATCAGGCAGCGGACGGGGAGTGTTGTTGAGGTATCGGTATCGGAGCCAGACTGCCAACTATCGGCACCGATCAGATATTGGTCCGGATACGAGTTGTGCCATCTTGGTGGAGCGTCTGGTCTGGGATACCTAGCGGATGGTGGGAAGAACGACCGAATTGTGTCTGAGCGATCGCAGCCTGGGACTATAATGTAGGCTTGAGGTTCTATATTGGCAGTGGCAGTGGCAGTGGCACTGAAAAGAGTCGATGGGGATGTGGTACGTTGTACAGCTGCAGAAGTAGCACTGCCAGGGTCATTGATGCTGGTCTCTACAGCCGACGTGCTCAACGTTACTGCAGGGTCCTTATAGCCATGGGCAGGCCCGGCACGCTCAACGAGGCCATCAAGCACCCTACACCACCACTTAATCAACTGCCTGTCGTCCAAAACATGCTTAGCCGTGTTCTCGACACTGCCAGGAAACAGGTATTGGTTCTGCGATCGAGCGAAGAGCGAAAGCACCAGTCTTCGTCTGCTGGGAGTTCGGTTGAGCACACTTCCCGCTTTGATATCGCTGGCGCTGTCGTTTACGGCGTCCCGTGGCCCCACTTCATGTCCTATCACTTGACTCGGTTCCGGTGGCCTAGGTGACAGGTTCCGATGAACTAGCCATTCCAGAAATGCTGATGTGACAGTGCGGATAATCGAAGAGGAGGCTTGTGTGGAGTGTGCTGGTCTTGTTAGAAAACCGGACGAATCTGCTTTCGAAACGAAAATGGTCGTTAGAGAATTGGTGGTGAAGATCAGGACCTCGATGCCGAAAACGAGGACGTGGTTCTCCGTTTTCGTACTCTCGTTGCCATTGGTGCCAGCGGTGTCCGCTGAGGCTTCCGCCGAGTCGGCTGCATGGGGTTGGGAAACGGCTAAAAAGTGCGACTCGCATGTCGTAGGCTCATCTTGCTTGCCAGGTGGCGACGCGTAGATCGATGCCGTAGGTGTTGGTGGAGTGGAGACGTGGTAGACGCGTAGATCTGTTCCGACGCGTAAAGTGTTGGCCAAGAAGTCAGGAAAGTTATTGAATTGGTAACCAGGAAGTGCTGATGATAACATGACTCTTTTGCTGCGGTGCAGGTATGCTGTCACCTGTAGGCGAGGACCGCCGCGCATAGAAAGGCTGGTGATGTTCGGTTCGCAAACGAATCTTGAGAGTGGTCAGGACGCGTGATCAGTGGGGGGAAGGGTCAACGGTAGCCGAAAACGAGCCAAACGTCTGCATCAGCAAAACAGCGTTTGGGCCACGGAACCTCGCTTGGCTCATCTGCGGGAGAGATTCTCATCTGAGAGTGTGATCATCGCGACCAATCTAGAAGCTCAGCGAGTGATGGAGATGCGAAGCCCAACGCTGTCTTGATCGAAAAGGGTTGCTGCTAAGGCGCAGAGTGAGGAAGTCCAGCTTCCTTGGCGTGTCTTCGGATCCAGCTGACCCTCGCTTCGAGAGCGATCAACATAATCCCTGCACCATGTCATAGATAATAATGTACTCATCTCTTCCTCTAAGGTGAGAGGCGCAAACCTTGAGACCCCTAATAACACGATCTCTTGAGTTATAGCGCTATCTTCACTGGCTTTATCTGGCATAATATCAGTACGTAGTGACAATAATGCACGTCAGATCCGAACGTTCTTAGCTCGACGATCGAGTCAGTAATGGCTCGCTAACGCTCCTAAAGCCCCAGGTTTATTAGCCAACCGAGCTTCGGTGCTCCTCAAACCCTGCAGCTCCAGCATCAGCATCACCACCACCAGATCCAGCAAGGATGCAGTCTCAAAAAGTCGCTTCGTAGCCGTTGATGATGATTTGCGGCGATCGGTTATCATCACCGAGACGAAGCTAAGCGAGGTAAAGTTGGAAATAGATTCGGCTCAGAATCAATATTACGACGTCGAATGCAAGGCTTGCGTTTCCGAATACTGCATTGCGAGTTATGAGGTTGCATAACATGTAACTCGGCAAAAAATATACTATTTGAGTCGCTTGTGAGGATGGTCTTAACAGCCTATATCACGAGCGCTTTCTGCTGTGCTTCTTTCCCAGTACAATTACTACACTAGAAGGCTCTACCTCGATTATGCTGCTCGTTCCTGCCCTGAAGTCAGTATAACACGCGCGGACCGCACCTTACTGCTTCTCATGGAAAGTGCTACCAACAATCTGGATATTTCAAGAGAATCTCGCCTGAGTATTGAGCTCAGAGCTGGCAAGGAGGAAACAGCTATATCGAAGCTTCACCCAAGCAAGAACAACAATACTGCAAAGCCAGACCCGAGGTCGCCTAGCAAAATGTCCTCTCTGCTGCCATCACCAATGTTCGATTTGCCGGTGCGGCAAAGGCCAAATAATCTCACACTCGAGATACCATCAACAGGTAAGGCATTGCTGTCTTCCACTATGCGTACGGCATTGACCAACGAATGCAGATTCAAACGCCATTGAGAACACCAGTGGAACTAAGGCGGGCAAACAGGACGACTGCCTCCTTCTCGACTATCAAAACCAGCTGTTCATCCTTGAGAACCTGAACCGACGAACGTCCCGGAAGACTAGGAAGCCGCGTTGACGAGAACGATAAAAACGCCAGAATGTGATCGGAGATTTCCGTGACAATCAAACAGAGATATGTCATGCGCCACACCCAACCGAGGTTCCGAGATGACAAGTCGCTTCACGTCAGAGCCACAAAAGTCTGGTAATTTTGCAACTTGGGCACCCATGACTTGATAGGGTATGATCTTACAGAAACGACCTGCATTGTGATCACAGGGCCATACAGCCCGTCAAACTGCCGCAAATAACATCAAAGGGCGGTGGGAAGGATATCGTTTCCAGGGATCTGAGCCATTCTGACGGTAAGCGAACATGTCGAAACAGGGATTCCCAGCTCGCTTATCCGTCGGACCCCTACAAGCGCCAATCGAGCCGATGCAAAAATGCTTGAGCACCTGGTTTTGGCACTAAGATCGCCTGTGTTTCGCACTACGACCGCATTCTCAGGATCAGGAAACGCATCGTTCTCGGCTAACATCGACGCGTTTTTCCTGAAGAAGAGACGAGCAACAGATGTGCTGCCCCGAGTAAGCCTTACGACTTCAGATAGGGTCGGCTCGGCTAAAGCACCGTCCAAGACTGCAAGCGAGGTTCCATCTGGTCTCGGGTCTCATTTCGGGATATCTTGATTGGGCTTCCTGGCTTGAGTGTGGAGGTTCTGGATACCCAAGACACCTGTTGCTGGTCGCCGTTTAGAATAATGAGTATTTGTGTCAGAGTTCCCTCGCTTTCCTCATCGTGATGTTCCCAAAGCCGCACCTCAGACATCTCTAACCTATCGCATGTTGCATATGGTTTGTCCACACTGTCACGTAGGATGTGCTTTCGTCTCTCACTCGTATGGAGGCCGGTTGATACATTCTCCTTGCAAGCTGCCCGCACCATGAGTCTAAGTCTCATTTGGCCGTGACTTTACCCATGATTGTCTCCAGACCCCGGTCACCATAGGTGCCGGCAGCTGCGCGCTTAACGGCATTGATCATGTTTCGATCCCATTCATCTCGTGTCTTGATTACGGCTTCCACCCAGCTCAGCTGCAGATCCCAGAAATCTCGCTTGAAAGATTCATAGACACTAGGCACTGCAGCCTTATCGCTTTCTAGCAGTTGCACTGTGTAATTGACAGCCTTCCAGCTAGGCTTGATATGCTCGTTGAAAACATCTTGGTTCTGCTTTTGGAAGAACTCGAACGCGGGCAAGACATCATCCCTGAATCTGGCTGGGAACGGGTCTTGCCGTCTGAATTTCACACCGCGATTGCGCGTGATAGATGTTAGATAGGCAATAAGCAGATTATCTGCGATTTCTGTAATTAGAATGTCTTGAAGCGAAGGGTGGATTACCGCATGGTAATCACTGATGTAATCGTCAAACGTGCTAATGATCTGCTCCATAGCTCTTTCCTGATACCATTTGCTGGGCAGGAACAGGTCGCTTGTGACTGTTTTGAAGTCGACCATGAAGATGAGCCTGACGAAAGCGGCCATGGTGTGGGTTGCTAGATCAACATAGCCATCGCGAAGAGCTTCGACTTCTGTTGTGGCGTTGGTGGACTGGTATCGTGCCGATGGAGGCGTGGCCAGATTGAAAAAGTGATCTCTGAAACGGGTCAGATAACCTGCTTGGGCGGTGATGTCGTTGACCATGTCAGGTGAATCATCAACGCAAGCAATCTGATCGTTGGCAATAGCCAGCAGATATTCTTGCAGAGGTTGCAGATGCTCCATCAGCTCGGGTGTAGGGTTTCTGTACTTGTCGACTTCCTCTGTGATCAATCGCTCCCATTGCTGCTGTCTTGACTTCAGTACACTACACATAGAGGACATGACACCCTCAACAACGTCTTCTCGTTGAGAGCTGCTTGCCAGCTCTGTCTGTTCATGCAGCATACGCCACATATCACCCAAAGTTTTAGTTCGGAAATGGCCCTGAGCATCCTGTTCAATTGCATCGGTCGACTTGGATATGAAGTTCTTCCGATCTGTGACTTGCATTCGGTCAATCCACTGTGTCAAGGCTTGGGTGATCAGATTTCTGTATTCGCGCACCATGTCCCCTTCGCGATTGTCGAGCACATGTGGCGTGAGGTCGTCTTTCGAGATGCCTAGTTTGGACATTCTCTCGTAGTATGGATCGATATAGTGGATGATGCCCAGCATCTGGGGCGGCGATATGTCTTGAGAATCTGCATAAGACAGTAAGAAGTCGTGCAAAGTCCTATGGTAGATGGTAGTGTATGTCTTCAAGATTCTCCACTGCTTCGGGAACAGCTTTTGCATGCCCAATTTGACCGCATTGAGATCGTTGAAGTACCATTTGGTGAGCTTGACAAGCTTCTCGGGATCCTCTGAAAAGGCTTCCTGTATGTCCTGGAACTTCTGTTGCACTACAAGCTCGACTGCTTTTAAAAACTTCTCCTTGTAGCCTCGAATGCTTTTAGGGCCGATGGTGAAGGATGTGAACTTGCTCACAAGATCTTGATGGTCCTTCTGGGCGTCGAGCAGTGCTTGAACCCGCTCATCATTCTTCTCTTCTGCATTGAGCACAAGTGCAAGCCGCACAACCAGGCCATCGTTCCCCTGCTGCACCAGGTTAAGGACATCCATGCAGATGACGCCCACGTGGCCATCAAATGTCTCGATAGCTCGGTCCAGCGGTGCAAACCACTCCTCGAGGGTGTTCCTTAGGCTTTCATCGTTTGCCTTGCTAATCTGGTCCAGTGCTTCATCACGGAAGTCTCGTAACCTTGTGATCTTCATGTGTGCCTGTAGCAGATTTGGCTGGTTCTGTTCATCCTGCTCATCTGCTTCCAGCAAGTCCAGCACTTCATTGCAGTCTCTTTCGAAGCTGTCCAGACCAGCCTGCATCGCCCTGGTAGCCTCGAAATTGCGGTGGACTCGAGCGAGATAGTCGATCTGGGGGAAGTCTTTGCGGATGGCTTGTGCTTGCTCGCAGAGGTCGTGTATGCTTTTCATCTCATCTTTGATCTGGCCGACCAATTTCTGGCCTTCAGCCAGCGTTGACATGCCATTCTGCGTAGTCTCGAGGTGCTGGCTTAGACCTTCCCTGAGTCGAGCGTCAACGTCTGCTTTCTTCCTAGCAACGTCCGCCTTCAAATTTATCAGCTTCTCGAGGTCATCTGGCGTGCGCAAGAGGTCGGATATGCGAGGGATCGCAACACCGCCATCTGCTGTGACAGCCATGAGCGATACTGGTCGGGTTGTACAGTGTGGAGGCCGTTACTTGATGTCGCCATGCATCGAGCAGCTTCTCTTCTACTCGATCATTCTGAGTCTACATGTCTCGTAGGAACCAGTACTGGCGTATTGCAAGGTCGCGACTACTGCTTCAACATCAACTGCCTGTGGTCGGCAATGTTTGCTTAATTTGTCAGGTTACAAACAACGCGTCAAAGTCAGTACAAACTCTATCTGAGATAGTGTATGCGGGATAGGGGCACCTTAAATCATCAGATTGTCGGGCAATGCTTCCTTGCGAAGGCTCACACGAGGCATGTATATACTACGGCTCCTGAGATATCACCACTTGCTACCATAAATTCCTGCCTGAGTCTTCCGGCAAGGCGACGGGGAGAACCTTTGAAGCCCGCATCTGCTGCCCGTTTCTCCTCCTTGCAGAAAGACCATAGCTGGCCAATGCTATGTTCGCCCTTGATGCTAAATCCTATTATTCAGGATGGAAGGCTTCACACTCTTTCATTACCCATCAATGTTGATATACCAGGACTTCACTTCAAGCCTATGAACCTTTCGTAGTCACTCATAAGCGGCCAAGCTATTTCATCGAAGTAGATGCCAAGGAAAGTCTCGTTGTCCATCGATGGTTCTCGGACATCGAAAGGACAATCCAGGCATTTTCGGACCACCTCAGAGTATTCGAATCCGCTCGCATCTTGCACCCTAGGTAATAGCCTGCTTGCTGCGGCTACGTTACCGTTCACAAAATTATCGCATCGTTCCTCGTCAACTTTCAGCTTGTCCAGAGGTTCATCAAGTGACAGCTCGATTAGAGCCATTGCAAGAGCAAACAAGACTGCTGTCTTCCGCTGCTTTTTCAGTTCTCGACACATATGTTCATTGTCGGGATCCACGACGCCTGACAAGCATACCAGCCAGGAGAAAGCCAGTTCATCGATCGGGTGTCGAGTTCCAAATGTGTCGGTGATCATGTCGGCAGCTCTTACTAAAAGAATGTCACCACTGGTCCAGACTGCCTTGAGCCATGATCCGTCCAGAAACAGCACCGAAAACGCCAGTGTAGCAGCTGCGGCCAGCCGTTCGCGTCTCGAAAAGACTACACAAGCCGCCGAGCCCTTCTCTGAGTTCTGTTGCAGTAGTTGGCCAATGTTGGACACATTGCGAGGGGAGTGCTCCCGAGATTTGTATTTCACACTACACCTCCATGTGCCATCTTTTGCCTCAAGGAAGCCGAGGTCGCCACTCTGGGAGGCCCTCAGAGACGCACACATGTCCTCTATCCGGACGTTCGTTAGCCCCATTCCCGCCACCTGCACTTGCACAACGGGGATATCACCCTGTATCTGCCATTTGACGGATTTTTTGGGCTTGCCTTGTAACGTCGATACTGAACAAGATTTCTCCCGAGATGGCATTTTCGATACGGCCTTACCACTATCCCAGCAAGTATTTATGGATGCCTGCTTGCCGTGCATAGGTTCTTGATTCTCTTTGCTGTCGTCAGCTTGGGTTCGCATCTCTAGCAGATGCCAGCCACCATCGGGCGCCTTCGGTGCGTCCACACCAAGCCGCCATCGCTCAGGGAATATTTCGGCGCCCCCCAAGCAAGGTCTCATCCTGAGCATCACTTTGTGTTGACAGGCACATTTCCAGCTGTCCTTACTGGTCAACGTGCAGTGCAGATTCCTCGCATCATTTCGGAGAAGTTTTAGTCGAGCGCTGTGTTTCGTGCCGATGAACCGATTCTGGCCCGTCTTGACCTCGATGCGCAAGCTTGACTGTGTTGCGTTGGACAGGAAGTTGTTCATGTTTTGTATTTGGTTGTAGAGGTCTTGATAAGCGTCCTTGTTGAACGCCATCTTGACACGACGGACTTCCTTCGCCCAAAACTCCTCATCACGCTGCTAGAAGCCATGTTAGCACAGATCAGAGCAGGACGACTTTTGATCTTGTGTTGTCTGATAACAATGCCGGTGGACGTTTCCTCCGGTAAGGACTTCGTCGATCCCATTCGACTTAATTGCTCAGGCGCCCAGGCAGGCGCAATCAGGATTGATTTAGGACTTACCTTTTGTGTACTTGCACTGCCTGTCTTCACTTTCAAGTCGTCAATCAATGTCTTTAGCTCATCCTCAATGTCCTCGACCGTATTCACAAATGGTTCGTAAGATCGACCTAGCCTTCGGCGCAATGCAAGATCATGTTTGACCCACAGATGACTTCCAGTGTCGAGTAACATCTCTTGCAATTCATCATCGTTGCAGACTATTCCGTCGAGAAGTTCTGTCAAGGTATTTCGATACAAGGTCTCTTCCCGTTTCAAGCTTCGAGCATAACGCCTCAGCTGTTTGCCCGGCGTCTTCAATCTGTCGAAAGTTCCTGCCGCTTGGGCGATGCCGGTCAGGCCATTAATCAAGAGCGGCAGCGCTGAAAGCACAACACCAGCTATTTCCATTAGGTGAACCAGAATCCCAACTTGACATTCGTGTGCCCTAGAGATGTCAACTCCGGTGCCACAAAAGCGCGTTCACAACCGGTGTCGACACTCGCCAGTCGCTAATCTTATGATACATACAATATCTCGCCCAATAATCAGGTCAATCTTGGTTGTCAAATATACCAGGCGTGGGATGTACCGAGATGCAAGGCGGGGAAGCATTGCAACTACACGCCTGTTATTCAAGTACACCTGTTCGGTGGGGTTACGCTGGAATTGCGGCTGAAAAGCCCTTTGCATATTGAGTGCCTCATTTTGCAGACCAGCTATAAATAATAACACTAGCCTGTTCCTTTAGCAGCGGCGGCCAGTCGAGACTTCCATGAGGAGACGCAAATTGACGGAGAGTCCAGAAGACGTAAGCTGCTGTCTGTAGCAGCGTAGTTGTGAACATGGCGGATGCTAACGAGGACGATACGGGAGACAGCCTTCAATCAGACGACTTGCAGTCTCCGGATCGAGAGCGGCCAACCCTACGACACCGAGCTAGAACAGATACATATCAGAGGCCCAAATCAACGTCGGATACGCGGGATCATACTTATGTGGTGGAGCCAAGAGTCGTTGATTCTTGGACATCTTGGAAACCACAAGTGACTAAGAAGTCTCACGGGCAGGCCTTCGAAGGTCAGGACTATGCCGCAGCGTTTCCCCAGCACCCTCCAGCCAGCTCTGTTTCGCCACCCCGGCATGACCACAGTCCACATTGGTCGCAGCGTGGCGCTGAGATTGGTTCTCAATTCTACGTGACAAGTCGAGATGTGAGCGAGACAGGACAAGATATTGGACGTGACATATACCGAAAGGGCAGGCCTGCAACTCCCAAGGGGCTTAGCACGCCAGCAGCTTCAAACTCGTTCGGCCTTCAGTCCCGGTCCTCAGAAACCGAGCATATTCTGACCGTGCCAGTGTCCAAAGCTCAGCCCAACATTCAATCTGTCCCGATGGCCGACCATGACTTGCCTCAAGCACGCATTGCTAAATGCGTGAAGGCATGCTTTGACACATTCAGCCGACTACGCTCAGTACCGGAGTGCGATGCAACGAATATTTTGTATGCAATTGTCGCTCGTAGCGCCTGGGAAGATGAAGCAGGTCGGCTCCGAGTATGGTCGGGCAACCTTGGTGCCCATCAGAATGGGAGCTCGTCTCTGTCTTATCGATTGAGGCATGCTCCGAGCATCAAGCAAGAGATCATTGAGGCACTAGAAGTCCTGCTAGACGCGCTCGATGAGATGGTGAAACTCATCAAAGACGGTCTATCCGGCGGTCCTGTCTTTGACGAGGAGTATGTGGTGGAGCTCTATAAAGATGTCGTCGATTCGATTGAGGGGCTCTTTCGTCTCAGCACGGCCATAAGAAACCCTTCTAGACGTGATCGGATACTCGAGCGTGCTGACATCGACAGAAACATGGTGCCTTTCGATCAAAATCACGTTCGAGACATGTTCCCAAAAGCGTCAACTCTTCTCTTCCAACGGCTTGGCCGTGCTAATACACAGCGACGAGCGAATCTTCGATATCTGCAGAGGCACCATGACAAGCTCGCGCAAGGACTGACCGACGAGGACGATGATTACGACAGCAAGAGCAAGCTGTCTGGCACCATCGCGACCAATCTGGAAGCTCATTTGATCACTGGGCAACAGGATGACAGCGTGTCTGTTACGGCGTCAGCGACCTCATACGCACCTTCACTTTTTGCCTCAACGAAACGTTTCCCCTCAAAACCCAAGCCAACTACGCCAGACGGCAGATTTGAGTGCCCTTTGTGCTTCTACATTATCAAAACCGATAGCATTGCAGCTTGGCGGAAGCATGTGTTCGTTGATCTGCAACCATATGTTTGCCTCTTGGAGAGTTGCTCGTATGCGAACAAACTATTCGTCAGTCGCCGAGAGTGGTATACACACGAAAAGCAGGAGCATTTCAATTGGGATCAGTCATTGAGTCAATGTCCTTTGTGTCTGGAAGCCTTATCTAGCCTGACAGCCGAGAAGCACCTCGGGAGGCATTTAGAGGACATTGCACTCTTCACACTACCCTCTGCACTCTTTGATGGTGAGGAAGAGGAAGAGCTGGGGAGTCACTCCGAGAAAGAGGATTCTACGTGGGAGAAAGTTCATGGCATGCGAGAAAATGAGAGCTCAACCCTTAAAGCTCGTGAACGACGGCGAAGTCCCAGAAATAGCGATACAATTAGAAGAAGTCGGTCAATCCTTGAGGACAACCCGTTCGGCAGTACGCCACTTTCCTCTTCCGATAGCAAACCGCTCAAGAAGAAAGGTGGTTTTTTGGCCTTCCTAAATGCAGCAAAAGCAGATCAAGTCTAAGGCATCCAAGAAAGGACAGGAGGACCACTATATTGATTTAGACGCGCTACTTGCTAACACTGGCCCCGCCGGCGCCGCTGATGATGCAATCAACCACACTCAACGCACGACGGTCAAGACCTAGGCTTCGACTGTCCTAGGGGTCTTTCAGCGTAAAGAAGAGTAAACCTCGAGCTCGAAAGCGCGGACCGTTCACCACAACGTAGCAGCACACTACTCGCGAGAACGCGGCTTCCCACTCGCGGAATCGGGATGAAGGAGACAGACAGAACAAGCCGCAGGCCACAAGTTTACGTAATCCCTCGAGAATGCTCAGATCGAAGCGTCCAACGCTGTCAGCTACAGTAGTCATGGCATGCAAACGACTGCGTACTACCTACTGCATGCCAATTTACTCTCGCGTCAATTCCATATAAGTGATGCAGGACAAGGAAATTGTAATGTCATTCACGCTCAGATACCTCTTGCAACGGTAGGAATTAAATAACACAAACGCTCAAATATACACGCTACCCAATTACCCTATGCCACAAACCCTGTTAGAAACATCACCGCGCGATCCTGACGTGCCCCTCCTCACTCGCGGTCCTATACCGCTCAATCCCAACCTCACTGCTCCCCTCCCCGCTCCTATATCCGCTCCCCTGTCCATCCCTACCGGTCAGCTCACGCTCGTCCTCCTCGTCCGAACGCGACGCATACGGCCTGAACTTATCCTTCAACTCTTTCGTTCCCTTCGCAAACTCCCCGGAGTCATCACTCTCCGACCCGTCAGCCTTCACCTTCACCGGACTCGGACTCCTCACGCCATGCCTGATATTCGCCAACCGCGCCATGTCAACAGAATGCTTAATCCTTTCGGCCTCCTCTTCAGCCCCTATCTCCCTCTTCTTCTTCTCCACTTTCCGCATCGCCTCTTCCGTTAACCCCTGCCGCGCCATCCTTAGCAAAACGTCCTTCTTCCTCGTCTTTTTGTCGCCCACGGTGATCAGGACGCCTCCCGTGATGTTCACCGTGATGCTGATGCTCAGAATCACAGCCGTGATCCACTCGGGCCGTGTGTGGTAACTCCAACCCCAGGTGAACGCGCCCAGCGAGATCTGTAGAAGCGAATGCGCGTCCAACAGACTCACGATGATGATCAACAGTTTCAGCGGAAACGCGTGATGCGTAGTCGTCTCATGCGGCCTGTAATAACTATGGCTCTTGCTGAACTTGTTCTGGTGATGCACCAACTTCCGCTGCTGTTCGGGCGTCAACACACTGAACTCCCAATCGGCATCCGTCTCCTTCTCGATACCTGCCTCGGCGTCCGCGCAGACTTCCTTCTGCGTGCGCTCTGGAAGGTCGTTGTGGTTGGCGAGGCGTGGGAGGTTGCGCTGTTTGCGGAGTTTCCAACTGAGGCGGTGATAGTGGGCGATGTAGATCATGTGGTAGGTATCGACACAGCGGAAGGGGGCGAGGCCGTCGCCCATGATGGCAAAGAGACCGACGAGGACGCTGTCTACGATGTGGATAATGTAGGATTTGCGGTCGCCTGGGAGGGAGAGCCAGCCGATTAGGCAGAGGACCCAGATTAGGCCGAAGGTGGTGATGAGGAATGCGTAGAGGGTTACGAAGAAGCCGAGGGCTAGGGGGTTTGTTAGTTGGCCGGTCTGTGGGAAGAGGGGTGTGGGCACTCACGTTTTCGGATGTATTTGCCGAAACCTCTCATGCTGCGCTTGAATCTGCTGCGGCGGGAGTGGAGCATGTGACGGACGTAGTCGTCTAGGATCTCGACATCGTCTTCGGACCAGCCTTCCAGGCTGACACCATGGGGTAGGACGGCGAAGTGGTCCTCTTCGACGTGGGAGGTTAGGCTCAGGCGACGATCCAGATTGTCGGTGTCAGTCATGGCTGTGCCTTGTTCTGATGTTTCCGAGACTCGTCTGTCGCGTCTAGCGAAATCTTGTTGGTATGTCTTTGGGGGAACGGCGGGTGGCCCAGGGGTGGGTGGCATTGGTTTGTGGCTCAATTGTCGTGATATCTGGCGGGATACTTGAGGACGCAAAGCTCCGGGCTCATGACTTTCTGTCCTTGCAGCTTGGCGGCTTGGACCACGGGTGAGCTCGTAGGTAGGTCGACGGTTGTAGTAACGATTGAGCCAAGGGATGTCGGGTACAAAGAGAGAGTTCTGGACGTTGTTTAGTGTTGTTAAGGTAGAGACCTCTGGGTCTAGATGTCTGTTAGTAGACTCATGTGTATTTCGAGGAATCCCTCCACCTACCGAGCACATCAAGGTAATCTACCACATCACTCTCATAGTCGCGGCCATAGCCAGACTGCGGTCGACCTTTTCGCAGGTTGTCCTCCTCAGGATCATCGCTCAGTTTGCTAAGCACCGATCTGGCAGCATTACTAGCCCGCCTGCGCCTTGTGCTGCCAGACCTCCCCACACCTCCCTCACTGACAGCAGACTGTCTGTTGGGATCCTGACCTTGATTGGGATTTTGGCCATGATGAGCTTCCAGGCCCTCCGTTATAGTGCCCATCGACGCAGGATTGCCGGTGTTCCCAACCTCGTAGTGGCCAGGTAGGCCAGCGAGACTGGCAGTAGCATTGTCAAGTTGCTGTTGTTGCTCTCTCGGGCCGGTATTTGTCCTCCGTCTTCTCAAGCCAGAATTGCTCCGTTGACGTTGTAGATCTGTCGACTGCATGTCGTTCGAGGAGGTGAGTCTCCGAATACCGATCGGCCTCTGCCTCACTTGGTATTGTAGAGGAGTCTGGGGGAAGTAGTCGCTGGTTCGGTCTGAATATGGCGCCTGGGACGGGGACTCCATCGCCATCGACGAAGGTGCCGAGGGGAAGGGTTCGAGGGCGCCGCCATCGTCGCGCGATGTGGTCGGCCTCAGATTGTTGTTGCTATTCGCGGCATTGACGTTTCGATTCCGTCTACCACTTAGCGTGTAGCTGCTGGTCGTGGTATGTGTGATGGGTGGTGTTACGAGTGTGATCGCTGGTGCCTCGTGGCCGGCCATTTCATCCGATGGGGCAAGTTGCTTGACAGAGCCTATACAATGGTCGATCTTCGTGGTCTCGCTCGCACCGCGTCGAGGTTCAGTTGCCCAACATACTACACCCTCCTAAAGACCAGCTACAGTTCTGCCGTAGCTGACAGTCGAGTATCTGGCGGTTTGACGTCTAAGCATAAAGCAAAAGATGAACCCAAAATATGCTTTCTAAGGCGGGAAGTAAGACGACCGAGCAGGGAAAGTTAAAGGCCCCTCGGAAGTTCGTCTCCACCACCATACAGCGCCATCATGCTTATCAAGTGCAGTGCAGTGCAGAGCGAGTCTTACGCGAGCCCAATGCATGCAAGCAGTCACAAGTTACGTAGGCTGCCAGCAGACAACGATTCCAGTTTGGGTTGGCCCGAATAAGCACCCCCGTGGCACGTCTCAGCGCGTCCAAGTCTCAAGCCGAACAATTGGCAGACAAGCATCTTCCCATGCTTCTTAGACAGTCTGGGCATTCAAGAAGCTACTAATTATGACGTGATTATTGTTTTTTGATCCATTCCCTAAATTGCCTGTCCTCTTTAGAATAACTTTTCGAATCGTCCGAGCGCCACATGCATATTTGACGGGATTACAGCCCGGGTGAAGTTTTCATGTACAGTAGTAGTCCTTTGACGAAGGAGGGGATACATGTGTTCACCCAACACGCTCACATGCAGTAGGTCATGGGATACGGCTTACTCAGCAATGCCTTGCACGACCGTTGATGTGATTACCCCAAAACCCTGCGGCAGCGTCGATCGTTCTGGGCAACGAACGCTTAGCACGGCTGGGTCCATCAAGCTGTGGGTACGAAATAGTCAGCTCAATTTGAGGCAGCAGCGACTATGTAGTATATGATTTCAACACACCCTCACTAGATCAGGCCCTACAGCAGGTCTCTGCCCTCTCCATAAAGAACCTCGCAGACACCTCCCAGAGGCACATCCATCACAGCATCTGTGCCTTCATTCCATATCTGCCTCCAACTCAATCCGCTTGCTACTCCGTTCTCTGTCACCTGCCCCATATACCCGTACCACTCATCCTCCCTATCTCTCTCCTCTCTCCTCCTGTCTTTCTTCTTCGATCTGCTACTCCCGCCTGCGCCTTTCTTCTTGCGGTCCCAAGTCGCCATGATGGCTTCTCGCTTCCTCCTCTCTTCCAACTCTGCAACATACCGCTTGCTTCCACCCTTGCGTATCCTTCCATTCTCGTCGAGGATTGCTACGCTGCCCGCCTCATCAACCATTGTTTCAACTCTGTTGAGGCCAAGAGTGAGGTACTCGACATTGTAGCAGGCGAGCGCAATGTAGATGTAGATCAACACCATGACAATCCATGCTGGAATGGCTAGTGCCCACCACCGATCAGGGTAGTACGTTATTCCCAGCGCGTGAAGGAATGGGGAGGGAAGGTAGGCCCAGAAGATGTACATCAGAAAAACCAAGATACTTGCAAGGTACAGCACGAAACCGTAGTACTCGTATGTAGGCACTTTGGGGGCTGTGGGCGGGGGAGGGTTGGCGCGCCTTGCTGATTGGGCGACTTGGGCCTCAGTGTCGTTCGGCGTCTCTACATCCGACGAGTCTGGTGTGGTTGGTCGAGTGGATGTAGTGCTCCGATTCAGAAGTGAGGGTGGACGTAATAGCGAGGTCAGGCTGGGAGAAGCAGGAAGTGGAGTCGGTGGTCTGTTATAGAAGGGCGGATATAGTGGGGGTGGTAATGGTGGTGGTCCCCGACTCAAGGCGGTGGTCGATCTTGCCATATGCTGATGGTTGTAAAGGCCATGCTGCGGATCCACGGCTGATGTGGGCATTGACGATGTACGTTCGACTCGAGATAGGTCGACGGCACTTCTAGAAGTGCCGAGAAGCGTGTCATCCCCTTCATCATCCTCTGAGTCGGACGAGGTTGCGGGTGAGGATTGTCTGGAGTAGTGTGACTGGAACTCTTCGTCCTCGTCTACCTCGTCCTCATCTTCGTCATCGTCTTCTCCATGCTCTTCTGAATCACCTTTTCTCTTCTTCTTGTTGCCGCCAAGATCGAAGAAGGCTCTGGTAGGCGTGGATTCATCGTGCTCGACTAAGTCGTGACGGAAGGCTGGCGTAGTCGAGGCCTCGATGAAGGATGCAGGTGACGGCAGATTGGTCAGGAAGGGCTTCAATGTTGACGGCACGCGCCTCACAGGCGACTCTGGAGCAGTGCCGTCAGTCGATGTTCTGCTCTGGTCATCATCTACAGACATGATTCACATGAAGACGCTCTGATGCGAAAAGCGCGTGTACAGCGGCAGTGTTTGCGGCAAGTATCTATTAGTCTCGCCGTAGCTCTTCGATGCCCACCGCGCGCACCTTCAAACTCAATTGTACACCGTACTCTGTACTGAATCTGATAATGGGTGGTATGCATGGTCAGGCCGACCGGAACACGAGGATTGCACTGGTAAGAAGCTGGAGTTCTTCGTTCCATGCACAAGAAACTGCGTCCCAGTACGAACAACGGGACAACTTAGCTTCTTCCATGGAGCATACACTAAAGGATCGCATGCGATGCAAAAACACTCGATTGGACCTCACAAACAGAATTCATCAGCTCATTAAACGTCGCACGCTTTACCCCTACAGTATCCCTAGCTAATATTAAATCTTCATATTCTCAACCCCAGCCCAACAGGCTCACCCCTCGGGTTGGCTGGAGGAAAAGGTGAATACATCATCATCCCACTCTTTCTGACACTTCGTGGTGTCTTTGGTGGTGTGGGAAGGCTCAAAGACTGCACTGACTCCCTTGTCGGCACCCTGACCATGGGGACTGGCGGCAGCGGTGCTTCCGGTCCTGGCGATTGGTTTCTACCGCTTGAGAACTTCAGAGCTTGGCCTAGGCTTCCACTTCTTCGTCGCAGATTGGCGAACGACATCTTTCGATCCACAGCTGGCTCACCCGCTTGTCCGACTGGGGTTTCCGGTCGTGAGCTGGGAGGCAATGTAGATGTAGTTGCAAGTGTACTGATACTGCTTTGACTAGGCACGCGTGCTGTTTGAGGTCGTTGTTGTTGAGGCATTCCTCTCAGCAATACTGGTTCCGTTACAGACCTCCAAGGTGATTCAGGTCGATGCTTGTTAGCATTGGAGATTTCAGGAACCTGGCTTTTCTGAGAGTGTGGCCGCGATAGAATCGTATCTGCCTTGTCCGAAGGTCGACTCTGGTGAGCAGCAGGAACCTGCGGCATGGCTGGAGGAGGACCAGACATAGACTGCGTTTTCATGAAGTTCTTAATGCTGTGCATTCTAGTATGCGTGAATTTTCCCAGCATGTCCATGCTTGACTTCTTCTTCAAGTTGTTGTCCCTAGCTTCTTGCCTCGCAGGCGACAGACTTCGTACAGAGGACGGCTCAAGGCTGACCACACTTTCCGAAGACGGGGTAGCGACCTCAAGTGGTTTCGCTTCTGATGCCAGGAAGCCGCTGCCCTTCCGCGATATGGACAACCTTGCTTCTGAGACGGACTCGGTCTGCCGCAGTCTCGACATGGCCGGCCTAGGCGGGTTCACCATTATCGTGTCAATGTTCTTGATCGAGAATCGCGGTGGGCCACCATTTGATACTGCACTATGCGTCACAGATATTACCGACGGTCTGCTGATAGGCGTACGTATGGCCACCGGTCTAGCGACTTCGATTGGGGAGTAGTCCTCCTCATCCTCCCCAGAAGACGATGATTCGTCTTCGGTCTCATTCTGTGTGTCTATAGGTTCGATAACGGTGGAAAATCGATCATACCGAAAATCGCAGAGACGGTTCAGTGACGGACCCAGCGTAGCAGGCTTCGCCGTGTTCGACCTCGATCTACGTCTTTCGAGCAATGTAGGCTTGGGCATGTGGTTTTGTTCCTCCTCTTTTTTAGCAGAACGGTTTCTGCTCATTTTCGACGTCAGCATTGTGACTTCGACGTCTGGGGAGAAGGAGTGGTCTGGCGTTCTAACGCTGTATTCCGAAGGTGTCTCTGCTGCCGAATCGTTCTCGGGCGTATTTGAACGTGATGAATCGGGTCCAGAATCCGTGACATAGATCTCGCTGTAGCGTAATTGTCTCCTTCTCCGCTCTTCCCTCTGTTCATGCAGAAGATCTTTTTGTTTTTGTCTTTCCTGCATGCGTTGCTTTCTAACCGAAGCAGAAGCTAGCTTGCGTTCCTTGAGCGCCTTGTCCATTCCTGCTGGTTCGATACGGTCTTGGTCGGACTATGTTGCAGCAATTAATTAGGTCTCGACGTAAGCCTTGGTAATTAATGTGATGCAGGATCGATGTAGCAAGTCGTGAAAGCAATAGCTCCCAGACAGAGGATGGTGGAGGAGCAGTTCCAACTAGATGATGAGATGGCTAGCCTTCAAGCACTCTTCAAGCTTGAAGGATCCTAGCAACACCAATGTCATGCAGCTAGCCCACAGAAGGCCAGCCCGTGGGCAGTGGAGCCTTGCAGACAAAGACCCTAGGTCTCAGACAGCTAAAAGTGCTTAGATCAGTAGCCGTGTGATGGTTCGCAACAGACAGTGAAACACAAGTCTCGATTGAGGATAAGCGTGATGTCTATCTGGCATCAGAGTGGATGCGATCTGGTAGAACTCGTGCTAGGATCGGAGAATATGACAACAGGGGGTAGGGCGGGATGAAACCAGATTAAATTAAATTGCAGGTGCTGAACAGAGGAAGAAGCGCAAGGACTATCTGGCTGCGCCGCGAAGCACCGCACCTGGAGGTGAAGCAGACAAGGGATGGATAGAGAGCGAGTTTCATGTGGGAGATTTTACCTTCTTATCACATCGTAAGCGACCTGGCAAGAGCTAGAGTGAATATATGACCTGCGACGAGACTTTCGGGTGAGCATTAGCACTGCTCGAGCAACCTGCATAGCAAGCGTATCCGCGGGACAGACGATTGATCTCCATCATGCACCTCAAAGTCGTGTGATGGCTGGCGACAGTTGCAACCCTCGCGTTGGTGCGGTCAACTGAAATGAAACATTTGGATGAGCTTGGTTTGAAATTCAGGGGGTGGAGGTTGTGTGGGTTCGACTTGCTAGGTTCCTGCATTAATGGCGTCTTTAGCCAGTCTGCTTGGCGCATGGCCTGCCAGTGAGGACCATCTCCTTCGCTTTGTGGGTCTAGCAACTTTGGCTGGCTCAGCACGTGCGATGAGAAGGTGACAGGGATGGCACGATTGCTTACCGATACCCTTCCTCCACACTTCGGACACCAGGTCTTCAATGAATTATCGGTCACATCCGTAGACTTTTATGACGATACCGAGGCGGTCCTCAAAGCGGTGATTTACGACAACGATACTATCGTGACCTCCAGAAATATTGCGCGCTGCAAGGGCCGACCGTGAAGCCATGGGACAAATCTCTCGCATGGCTTTTCGCCCTTGACTAATTCTCGGCACAACTGGGCTTGACTGATTGTAAAGCGCCAGCTCAATCTCAGCAGCCGGCGCTCAACTGGCGATCGTCTTAAGCAATTTCGACATAAACGTAATGCCCTGCGCTTCGGGACCGATTCGCGCCTAAGGATAAAATAGATCGTCAACACAACTAAAACGTCACATGGATATTCACCTCCATGCGTTCATCGCAATCTTTACGAGCACGCCTGACCTGTTGGTGTTGGTTTCTGACTTGTCCGATGGGTAGTGCTACCACTAGGTCAGCCTTGCCGCACCTGCTGGTTGGTATCATACGTGGTACGATACTAGCTGTGAATAGATCATACCCTTTGAACATCAAGGGCCGTCGAAATCCCACAAGGTTTATTGACATTCGTACATAACTACATCAATTCGTACAAAAATAGAGGTAAAGTCATGACCACTAGCTCATGCAAAACATCACGCACCAAGCAACTTGATTCATCTTGTGTCGCAAGTATCGAAGTATTCGCAGCAACGCCTGTGTCCTTATCTCCATGGTCTGGGTATCTCTGTTGTCTATCGCCGTTTTCCGCGTTTTCCCTCATCTCATCACATTGCCGCCGGACACCGATCCATGAAAAGCTTCTAGCCTTCCTCGAATTCTAGACCTAAGCCCTTTGTCTCAGACTTTTCGGCCTCATCACTTGCCTTACTAGCTTCCCTCATCAGTTCGAGAGCTTCAGTAGCCTGGCTCGTTTCATGCTCCAGGCCCGGTCGATCACCATCCTCGCCATCCCCTCCATCATCATCCTGATTCGTCATCTCGCGGAAGAACTCGCCGTACTCAGGATCTGCCGGCGATGGGTCATCATCACCAGCGTCATCTCCCGTCGAAGTGCCGGCAAGGCCCGCGCGCAGGTCTTCATCCCCGTCTGCATTGTTGCGGAAGAGGGGAAAGGAGGGATCTGCATCACCTCCACTAGACGCACGAGCGATGGCTGCTGAGACCATTGCGTCGCGCATTTGGGACAGTGGTGGGCTGAACAATGGTGAAGGCGACTCAGGATAAGACTCCGGGCCGGAATTGGAGAAGTTATTCGTAAACGACGGCGCGGACGCGCCCGCAAAGGCCGGTTTGCCATTGCTGACCGAACCCTGCCTGGCTGTGTCCGGAGTAACATTCTGACCCATGATGTTGGTGGGACTAGCCACTGAACCACTAAGAGAAGGCGATCCATCCAGAGGCCGCGGCATTAGTTGACCGGTGGGATACGTCTCGGTAGGCTTTCTGCGCAAGTACTGCTTTGTCCTTAGGTGAGCCGGCAGGTCTTCTGGTTTCTCTACACCGAACTCCTTCATGAGTTTTTGCTGCTTTGTAGGTCGAGGCTTTCTAGTTGACAAGCTTTGATCAAGAATTGGTGGTGGTTCAGGTGCAATGGGCTGGAACTTATGCAGCTCTTGCCTGAACACGTTGGTTTCATATGCCAGCAGCACTTCGGCGCCTTCTATCTTCCGAAGATAAAACAACATCTCAGGCATCTCGTCAGGTGTGCGGCAAAGCTGGTTGCCATTAGTGTATTGTGACAAGAAGTCGCGGAATCCCTGAGCTTTTGATATGATGCGGTCCAATAGATCTTCCTCACTTGGCTGGAAAGGCAACTTTTCGATCTCGTCCTGCCAGGCTTGTAGGTCTTCCAGCTTCGGTCGTGCAGCGTCGCGAGGTATTTTAACTCTCCAGTCGCAGACTGGGCAAGTAAACATTTCGGTCTCCTTCACCTTGCCACGTGCCAGCTTCAGACACTTTGCATGATACCAATCATGACATATCTCGCATTCAATCATGAGTCCTGCCTCTGGCTGCCGACACAGGCAAAAGACCGGCTTTTCCTCATCGTTGACGCCCCTGGGCTTTTCCTCACCCTCAGCCGGGCTCGCTTCACGTGAAGCTGGTTCGACAGGCGCGCGGTGGGTATCATTCAAATCAAAGCAGTAGCTGTTTCGTTCCTCCACATTTTTCATGTGCTGTTCAAGGATGTGTAAAGGTGCATTGGCTTTCCCGAACAACTTCTTGCCCTTTCTCATCCAGTCTTCATGCTTCTTCACCTGCTTCTCAAGATCTGCGGCACCGTGAGGTTTGCCATTGAGCTCCTCCAAGCTTTTCATGACTTCCTGGACATGAGCATACGTTGGTCGCTTCCTGAAGTCCGACTCGTTGCTCTTCTCCACCAGAGTGATGATTTGTCTCTTTGCTTCACGATTCTTGGCCAATATTGCATCCATCTGTGTCAAAGTCTCCTTATTGACAGGGAACGATTGAGCTGTGTTTTGTGAATGCAACGCTTCGAGTTGAGGATAGTGCACGTCATCAGCCCCCATGATCTCCTTAGCCTTGATCTCCCAGAGGTCGCCCTTCCGAACCATTTCCTGAAGGAACTCAACCTGTGGGTGAGTCTGGATAATGCCCAGATCGCTCGATCGCTGTAACAGATCTTTACAACTATCGAGAGTGTGATTGTGCATATCTTCCCTGGCTCGTTCAACTAGGTCGCTCCACTCTGCTCTTTGATGTAGCTTGTCGAGGTTCGTCAACTCTGGCATAACAATCATGAAGCTCCGGCCTTCGTCGAGCATAGCTTCGAGCTCTTCAGCAGATTTCCTGATGCGGCCTTCGAAGACCTGCTTGACGCTCTCTCGCCAGTCGTCGATGCTGACGAGTTTCTCCTTTAGAGCCTCCATTTGAGGTGCCGAGAATCCCAACTGTTCGCAATCCTCGATTAATTGCTTCAACTTCTCGAGACTCATCTGTGATTCAGGTTCTTTCTCATCTGTCTTGCCATTGCCTACTCGAGTCGACGATTTGCGCCATGCTTTTTCACTCTTGCGTCGATTCTGCTGTTTTCGAGTGACGTAAAGGTTTGCTTCTTCGGCCCATTCATTACATTTCGTAACAAAGTCGGCGAGGTCGTCAAGACCTTCAAGAGGATAATCAATCTTCTCACCTTCAGCAAGAATGCTCTGCAGTGACTTCAATGAAGGATTCGCTTCGCCGTCTAGCAGGGCTTCGAGCTTGCTTTCCCATGCTTTCGGCACATTTGCTTTGTTGACTACTTTCCGGACAAGTTGCTCTAATTCGTGGTTGGTGTATCTAACGATCACGGTGTGATCAGAACCTCGAAGTCGCTGGTCCGACGGGACGTCACAGCAGTCAAGCTGTTCGGGATGAAGCAGGCATCCGACCTTTCTGCTCCTTTTGCAACGGAACTGAGACAAGTAGCAGAAAACTTTGCAGAAATTGCATTGATAGTCCTCTTCCTCAAGTTCTTCGTCCTGCACCTCGATGTGCAAGCCACACTCCTCGGGGACGTCCTCTGCAAGAGTATCAAAAGTACAGTCCTGATGAGGATATAGCTCTTTGTGTCGTGCAGCAAACTTTTCCCGCTGATTTAACTCTCGATCAAGTACTCTTTCTAACGCCGGCGCGAGCCATTTGGCCGTGCTGATTGTTGTGTCTGACGAAGCAGCAGTGAAAAGGAGTTCTTCGTGGGAGAAGCAAGGAGGCTTGCGGAACTCCTGCAGTCTCTGCACGCCAGCGTCACCAAACGGTTCCCAATCTGCAGGAGCAAAATTGACCGCTTCGTTGAAATTGAAACCGTGGTTGAAGCCTGCATGGTATGCCTGTGGAAATGTAATCACAAATTGGCCTGCTCTCTGATCTAGAGCGTAGACGTTTACACCAGCCTTGCGCAGCTGGTTTGGTGGAAGGATCGTGACGAGCTGGTAGAGCAAGTCAGGCTGCGTTTCAAAGAGCTCGGGCACAGCCTCGCGCATGGCTGCCTCGAAGGCCATCGCATCGAAGCCTGGGATACCATACCAAGTCTTGGTCGAGCCGAAATGCTGGTAGTTGGCAGAGTATGCGTAATGATCCTCATTATGCCAGCAGAAGGTAGAGAAGCACATACCGACATACAGCCATGGTACAGTCATGCCAGATATGTCGCCCTTGATGTGCCGAAATAATGATTCCTGGTGGAAAGGCAGCACATTCAAATTCCACGGATCTCGCGAAAATTTGTCTAGCGGGTTCTTCTCGATCGTGGGGAAGCCGCTTCCATGTGTCGTGGAATGAATATCAGCACCGTATTCGACTTCAACAGTATCGGTGAGATCCTCCACCAGCCGCCAAAACTCTTTCTCGACCTCTTCCTCAGTGGGATATCGCGGACCATGACCGCTCGGGTCAGGTGGCAATCGAGATGCAAAGTATTGTTCCTTGAAACTGTTCGCTTTCTCTTGAAAGGTTCTGAGGGAGTAGACATTGCCTTCTTCGAAACCATACTCGTTGTTGCCGACTAAGCATTTAGAACAGTGCCACTCATATTCTGGCACCGCCGCTAGTGGAGGATCGACACAATACCGGTGATAGCCGAGGTCACAGCTGTCACAAACCAGGATATTTGGCTTGTCGTTGGACTGATTGCACGTCTCACATTTGTCGCCGTTGCGCCGGACTGCGGATTTGCCTTTGGCTTGCGGCGTAGACGGCCGCATGCTCACGATAGGAGGATTTGGCATGTCCTTCTTTGACCGCTTGGGTCGATGGCTGCCAGCGCCATGTTCATCACCATTCACGCCGTCAGAGCTATCATCACCGTTGAGGCTTTCGTGGCTCAAAGCTCGCTTCAGAGGGTTGGATCTTGCACCACCAGGCGCAGGACTGCCGCTCATGTGGTGATGTTGTATCGAATGACCACCTGCGCCGCCGTTTATGGTGGTGACGATAGGGCCATTTGGGATCGGCGGATGGGATTCATGCTTGATGGCTGGAGAAGGATGGTTGACTGCAGCAAAGTTGCTCGGGCTGTTCACCGTTGCGAAGCCACCGCTGTTGACGGCAGTGAAGCCAGAAGAGGATACAGGCCGATGGATGATGGCTGGTGAAGGAGAAGGTATTGCTTGTGGAGGCCGAGGAGAATCCATCGATGTATGAAGAGCTATCGAAGCCTGAACTGCGGGGGAACCACCAGGAAAGGCTGGCGGTGCCGACTGGGACGGTATTGGCATAGCCATAGGAGACTGGGTCTGTGAGATGGCAGGCGAGTAGGATGTGCCAGTGGCCGCATTCGCATATTCAAATTCCATCTGCTGATGGACACCCGGCTTGGCATACTTCAGCCATTCTTCATATGGATGCAGCCAACGTTGGTAAGAGTTCTTGAGGGATGTTGATAGAGAGGACATGATCTTGCCGCTGTAGCCCAAGTCTCGTCCTATCTCAGCCCACTTCTTGTCCTTGCATACGTTTTGAAAGCCGCCTCTGACCTCAACGGCCTTCTTGAGCTTGTAGAGGTCCAAGGGGCGCTTGTCGACGCTAGGAAAGCGGTTGAGGTGGGCACCATATTGCTTGTGGAACTTGGCAAGCTGATCCAAGTAGTTGAGGTTCGTTCTGTTTGAGCCCTCTACAAGGTTGATCTCTTGTTTGCGTGTTCGAAAGTGGAACTTCTCGGAGTCGATGGCAAACTCGGGATTCCAATTGTCGGGAGGTACAATCTTACATATGCCGTACTTGCTTGCCTTGTCGGATATGCTTCTGATGTACTCCATGGGATCACGAAACTCGGCCTCGGTGGGACGGTATGTGGGAGCTTCTGGCAAACCATAAGGACGAGGCCTCGGAGGGGGGTCGTTGGCAGAGGGATGGCCTTTTCTTTCGACAGTGTTCATGTCTAAGCGTTGATGCTCGCGGCGGGCGCTGTATGGAAAGGATGGAGGACCGACGTTGGGAGTGTTGCCATTCATCCTGACAGTCGTTATTGGTCTGGTGGCGCCATTTGGAGCCTGGACTGCTCCTATCGCAGGAGGAGCGACCATGTTCACCACTCCTGCCTCCCCCTCAGTGTGTGAAGACGCAGAAGTTATGGTGCTACCATACGTACGCAATGCGTCGAAAGAGGGAGTCAGACGTGGACCAGAATAGGTGTAGAGGTGTCGTCCAGTCGGTCAGGCGACAGGTAGTTGATTACATTGGTTGCGGTTGTTGCGCTGCGTCAATATGCCTGCGGGTAGGAAGGGCTGCAGGCTGGAAACTAGAAGTGCAAGTGCAGTGCCGATGGAGCACTTCAGGTGTGGACGATCACATGCAGCAAGCCGAAACTGCTTGTTGTTCGTACTAAGTGACTGACAGTTGAGCCGAATCGATGAAAGTGAACGCGTGGGCACAAACGGCAGAAGGTTGCTGATGATGCTTTTTGTGGTGCGGAAGGAATAATGAAACAGTTGGTACGAGTATACGGGCACGGCAAACTGGAAGGCGCCCGGCTGCGCAGCTATGTCGCAGTTGCAGCTTTCGACCTTCTGCAACCACTGCGCTCTCCTGTGGTTCGACCGCAGGAACGGCCTAGCCTATTTCTGCCTTCTACTGTGGCCAGTCGAAACCCCCCACAATCTAGATCTATGGAGCCAACATCAGCCACTTACTGCAACTTTCACGGCTTTACATTCATGCCACTAACCTATTGTTCGTCCTCGACGACACCGATAATAATGAGGGCTCCGGCTTGATTGCATCGTCGGTTTTAATATAGATGTAAGACAAACTGCTTTTCACGATTGCCCTCATGACCGTACAGGCGCTCGATGGCCGTTTCTATAGAACCTGAGGCAGAGAAGATATGCCTTTCCATGGCAGTATTTACAGCCGTGAAGACATAAAAACACGTGAAAGTCCGAGGTCAGTGGATTCACTTTGACGGCATTTACGCTGCAGTTGGTTTTGTTTGGATGCTGTCGCTTATGACAAGCCAGCATAAGATCGGCCTGGTCGATGTTGATGTAGTCGTCCAGCCAATCACATAACGCGACGCGCTGTCGGTATCTGGCGTCCCCAATCACTCCAGGAGGCCAGAGCTTACCTCGTCGCACTCACAGGCGCCTCTACATCTACTCTTATTGACTCCTAACGCTCGTGAAGAGATAGTGGTATATTAGTCGCAGTACTCATGTCTGGTCGGACGGACGGACAAGACTGAGAATCAAGGCAGACCAGTTCGCATATGACACATGGAGCCACGTCTCAAGCCGGTCCCAGCATTCTACTGCTGCTATCTCCTACGCTCGACAATCCGACACTCAAGTTCATACATTGGTTCATCCCCGCATCCAGCACGAAGGTTAGCACAGCACAACGGCAAAGTGAAAGGAGGTGCGGTGAGAACTTCTCGCCACAGTCTCCGACCATGGGAAATGGTCTGCGTGGTCGCTGGCTTTCCAAGCAATATCGCAGCATTACAATTCGAATGGGCATGGCACAATGCTCATCTTACTAAGCATATCTCGCCAGACGACCGGCTATCCATACCAACTGCTCGTACCAAGACTAATAAGAAAACTGGTAAGGCTAGATCACGACCGGGCAGACCACGGAAATCGTTGTTAGACCATCTGTCGAATTTGCACTTGCTTCTCCGAGCATCTTATTTCTCCCAATGGCCTCTTGAGTTGAGATTCTGGAACAAGGATGTGCATAAATCGTGGCTCGCATGGGGTGACAGGGTCAGCGAACAGATTCGTCCACAAATTAAGGTCCTGCTCGACCTACCACGAGAACGAGGTGATGCCGAAGAGGTCAGCTCCGCTCAGAGGCCTGCCAAGAAGCGGAAGATTGACATGATCGGAGATGGTGGCGTAGAAGGTGTCGACCCGACTTATGCTAGATTTCAGAGTGCACTGCAGAAAGCAAGAGACCTGGCAGAAGGTCATGAGACAGTACCGCTTTGTGATGTCTGCAGCAAGGGCATCAACATCGAAAGTCACCTTTTCAACGTATGTTTGCAAGGGGACTGCCACTCGTTGACCCACTTGTCGTGCTTGGCCAATAGGTTCAGCGAGGAAGAACAATCAGACTCTATGCTGCCTATCAAGGGTACGTGTCCCTCCTGCAGAACCACATTGCAATGGTCAGATCTCATGCGAGTACTATCTTTGAGGACCAGAGATCAGAAGCAGGTCCAAAAGCTGCTTAAGAAGCGGAATAGAGGGGTTGCAGCTGTCGCTGCCGAGATCCTCGAGGAGAGTGATGACAGTGGTCTTGATGAAGAAGTGTCGGATGAGGCGATGCTAGGTGAAGATGCGGAAGAGGATCCTGGTAGTGAATCTGATGATGCGTCTGTCACTAGCATTCTCTCCTTCTGGCCTGAACGAGGGGCAGCATCGAAACCACCACCTCCAGCTTCGCAACCACACCGACTCGAAGTGGTGATCGAAGACAGCGAGGACGACCGTTGAACGTCGTAGACATCAAAGTGCTTGCAACGTCGGCAGCACCTGCAGCTCCTCCGATGGAGAACCAGCTTCGTCCAACTCCTTGTAAGCTTGCCAGATCTGATCAGCAACGTCCTCCATTGACAGTCCAGCATCTATGACCTTGACGCTGAGATTGGGTAGTCGCGCAAACAAGCGCTTGAAAAGCGTGCGAACTTTGACCTGCATATCCTGCTTCTCATACCGCTCCTCTCCATATCCTCCACGTTTGGCAGCATCTTCCGTGGAAATGTCCAGGAACAGCACGAGATCTGGCTGAGGAAGACCAATATCGGGATTCCAGCACCATTCGAGAGAGAGATGAGGATTTTCCTTCGCTGCGGAATATACTGCGCCCGAAAATGCATAGCGATCAACGACGATGGTATGGCCGGCTTTCAGGTCGCGCAAAATGCCTTGAACGGCTTCCCAGCGGTTAGCAGAGAACAAGAGATGGATGGTTTCGTCGCTGTGCTCGGCTTCTCCTTGGAGGTAGGCGTTGATCACCTGACCGGTGGGGGTTGTTCGATCTTGCAGTCGTCAGAAGTAGATTTATCAAGTATTCAAGCGAGAAATACCAGGAAACTTTATGTATCTGAACTCCTTTTCTAAACCTCCGATGTCCTCACAGAGCATCTGGCATTGTGTAGTCTTTCCTGACCTGTCAAGACCTTCAACCACGATAAGATGACCTCGTTTACTCGGAGTCTTGTTGCTTGTCCCTGTCGGTGTCATATTTGATGTGAAAATCGTGTGATGTGCTCACGGTGTACTATCGTTCGAAACGGCGGAACGTTGGTAACAAGACCGCCAAGACGTGGAAAATCGGCGTCGACGTAGCTACTGTAGACCACAGTAGATCTGCACCCACAAATAGTACTGGCGACACCCCGGTCATTCCAAATGGCCGCTGTTGTACGCTTAATTCCCACGTACAACAGCGGCCATTTGGAATGACCGGGCGGAGACTGTAAGGACATAAGCCGAGACCGGGGATTATGCATGAATCTATGCAGGAAAGAGCAAACATCGCTTTTGGCAAGGCAGCCTTAGCTGCGGCCACATAAGTGCCAAAAAGTGGCAGGTGGTATTCTCGCAGAAGCCTCAAACGAAGCTCCTACACTTCCAGCATTGTCTACGGGAATGTTGTCTTACAAACTGCATGCGTAAGATGCGAGAAACTTAAAAGCGTACCACATGGTTCGAGATGAACCGCTCACAGCAACAAGGCACACGGTCAGGCCGATCTCGGTTCCACCCCTCAGCCTGGAGGGACCTGCCACATCTTCAAAATATCTTTCGCGAGTCGCGAAACCCATCCTCAAGTATTACGTGGATCGAATATTCTGAACAATGGCAACGCGTACTCACGACAAAGCACGAGCAGATTGATTTCGGCGCTTCTGACGCTGTAGACCGGAGCTATGTTGAGTCTTGGGGGACGCCATCTACTAGGTTGTGTACTGAGAAGCTCATCATCATTCAAGACGTCTGTAGCAATCTCATTCGTCACCTGGTCGAAATACACGACATCAGTCCAGAGATGTTTGAAGAGCATGTGGCTGGCGGTGACTGGATAACGAACGAGGAAGACGATATCAACAACAATCGGGAGGTGAGCTGCTCTCTTTTTCCTAGTCTTCCCCTTACTATATTGAAAAAATATAGAATCTCTGGCGCGACGACCCTGCCTCGTGGCATACTCGGAGACTGGAGAGGGATTATGTCTCGATCAGATGGCTGCGTCCGCTCCGCGTCGACACCAGTTGGCAGGAGGTTAAATTGAGCAGAAGACAGGTTTCATTGTATACTCAAGGCCGCACAGATGACGAGGATGATAAGCAGCTCATGTATGGAGTTGAATCCAACGTCTGGCGGCAAAACTGGGATCTGCGTGACGATGCTGACTGGCCAGCTGAGCCGAACGCACCATGGTATCTACGCACCGGCGACCACATTGCGTCCGAAGAGCGAGTCACAATGTGGCTCGGCAATGTCACTGGCATTGTTACCGGTATATTTACTCGAAAAATGTCCCTTCGCCTGATCTGACTCAAGACCGCAGTTATACTCCTGGCCGATCCAGGCCTTATAGGGGCATTGCAGAGTCAATCCAGAATCACTGGTGACCAGCCCATCCATCAGTATCTAATCTGTAATAAGACTGGCGGAAACACCAGAGTTGCGAATGTCCCTAGCACTGGAAAAGGGGCCACGAACGGGACAGTCGTCGATGCTATTCAGCACCAGTTCGAAATGTTGCTTTACGATTTGGAAAAAGGTCATCCCGACATTACGGACAGACGACCGTCGCCTCAATCGTACGCCATGGCCCATTCATTTCGTGAAGATAGCGACCAAGCAAATACCTCGACAAACGGGGATGATGTGGAAGTTGATGGGTTCGATAGTTACAGTGCCATATTACCTGGTCAAGACTAACACAATATTGCAGGTCTGCGCCACAATCTGCCAGCGCAAGCATCGATGCTTATCTTGAACCACCCGATGAACCGGATTTGGAGAACACCGCTCGGCAGGCATCACCACAAGCACCCAGTAACACCCTTGACGAGCAATCAGGACACGCTGCGGTCAGTCAGACAGAGCGAGAACCTCGAACGAACAGTTCAATGGAGAGAGGTCGCGGTCGCGAGGGTCAATCACAGCGTACACAACAAAATGGAAGAAGCGCAACAAGAGCTCAGTCCGGCCTCGACTCTTTTCGTGGAACGGTACAAGATTTGGGAGGTGTTTCTCGCGATGAAAGTGAGGCTTCACAACATGAAATACAAAGCCAAGCTGGAGCAGCGGCTAGTACACGCTCCACGAGAACTGACGGTGGACAGGGCGACTCTACTGCTGGTATGGACAATGCTCCGCTGCTTGAAACAGCCCCGGATCGGGCTGACCGGAGGCGAAACGTTCCCCAACGTAGTCAACCCGCTGCAAACGTACCATTCTCCAATGTCGCTGCAAGAACGCCACTCGTTGTCACCGACATACATGCTTCAAGACGTCGAAACTGGCTTTACCGCCAAACTTCCACGAGAGATGATCTACTTGCATGGCTCTGTGCGTATGGAGGCGAAAACCGCGGACCGGTAGGACCAGTGTCACTCATATACTGGATCGTTCGCAATGACATTACAGATTTGATATCCTTGACCAACACGATTGTTGACCAAGTCATTACGATGTCCAGCGACGAGGAGAAGGTCGAGAGAAATCTGCCCCAGTGGAGAAGTCTTATCAGTCGTCTAGAAGCAGAGTATAGACGATTTGAATCTCAATTCAGACTTCTTCCTCGATTCTTCGCAAGTGGTTATTCGTACCACATCGGCGAGCCTATGTACAAGCAAAAGCCGGAGACTTCTCGTGAGCAGGATTTGGATGACGAGATTCAAGTAATTCGAAAACGGCTTACCCTTGCTCTACAAGCTCTTGTAAGCGCCGTTTCTGTCATCGAGAGCCGTCGAGGCATTACTGAAGCAGAAAGTGTGACAAAACTGACTGAATTAGGTGAGTTGCTATGGAAATGATCTACGATTGCGAACTAATTTTGAAAGCGTTCCTCTTTATTCCGGTCACTTTCGCTGCTAGCTTGTTCTCCATGCAAGTGAAGGAATTGAACCCTGCCACAACGTCTGTCCGGTGGTTCGCCTTGACCGCGGTCCTTGCTACCATATCTTCATACAGCGTGCGGCTTTTCATTCGCAGTCGCCTTGTGGTGGATGCCTTGCGCAAGATGATGAATTCTGTCAGGACGTATGCCGGCTTACGGGAAAGACAACCTGTGCCAACGATCGATTTTATATGGTGGGTCGTGACTTCTCCCAAAAGAGTATTCAACTCCCTAGGCTGGTGGGCAGATTTCTTACGACCTAACCTACATGTCATCCTCACATGTATCATTTGCGGATTCGTCCCTCTCTTCTCGGTATGGTTCAATACCCACTTAAAAGGCGGAGTTAAAGTTGCTGTGAGCATAGCAGCTTGCATTACCATCATGGCGTTGCTGGCTGTGACAGCAGGCCGACACCTTATCCACTCTGTAAGAGGTACTTTGCGCAGGCCGAAGCGAAGAAGAAAGGGAACAAGGTTGCGATAAATAAACAATCTTTGTCCGATCTATGGCATAGATGTCTCTCCGGAACTGCACACATAGGAGACTGGCTGATTTTCCACACTCGCATCTCCTAAGCTACTACTCGTCCGTCAGGCGATCCAGCAAGTCAATCGATAGGACCATAACACCGACTCCAATTGCCGTGATTGCCTGGAGTGTGACAGAAAACCAACCGAAAAACATCGGGATCCACCCAACATGAGTGACAAGCAGACTGCCATATATAAGATCCAGAGTAGTTGCGGCAGCCACAGTCCCGATATGCATCCAGATCACAGATACAATGGCAAACATTGTGGCAAGACAACTTGTCCACACAACAAAAGTGGTCACCCGTCTAGATGGGAAGGGCTGCACTTCGTGCTCGGATCCATCATCAGTCCTAACGGTATGCCAACCAGGCATTGTGGCAAGGCCCAAAATTGATATTACATTCAAGACGATTGATGCGATGCTGTCTTGGTAAGTCTTTCTGGGGATTCCAAATGCTTATTGGCACAGTCTTTGTACTCACAATAACCCATAGAAGATGATTTGCGATGAAAGCCCCGCCAGATATGACACCAAGCCGAGGGGGTCGGTGGAAACTGCGCTCCCATCTTGCTCGATATACCTCTGCGTCATCCCATCCAAAGAATCGCATGTCCAGTCTGCACCGCTCCGAATGGCTCTTGACTGGTGCACACACATGCCGAAGAAGCCCACCCGCACCTCCAGCTGAAATCCCTCAGTCGCATTACGCAGGTAATCCAGAACATCCGACCTCGATGTAGCAGAGTCGGTTCCAACTGCTGGCGGGCTCCCGACGTATGCGGCAGAGACAAGGTACATCTCCCTGACGGTGTGACTCGTGCTGGTACATGATCCCAATATAAGAGCTATCAGGAACGGGCAGGTCAGTTAGTGGGTGGTAAGTTCTTCGGTTGATTCACGATACCAAAAGAAGGGCGACTTACACTGCATTACGATCGGTACCACAAGCAGCATCATATAAACGCGGTGGTAGCCTGAAAATTTGAAACTGTTAGCTACTATGCATGTGTGTGAACGTCCAATCTCTCGCCCCCGTGCATGTGAATAGTAATGAACGGCCGAACGAAACACAAGCATCACTCTGATTTCCCCCAGATTGGAGAAAACAGCAACAGCAACAACAGCAGTACCAGTGAAGGCAGTACAAACCAATACGGGAAATGGATCTCCTCCATCCAGTCAGGAAACTCAAATTTAGCCTGTCCGCTTTCTCTGGAAGCGGATTCTGAGCTTCATCTGTATTTGATATCAAATCGTCGGTGATATTGGCCTGAGCGGTTGTATTCTGAGCCGGATTTGGCGTTGCGTCGGTGTCGGGTTGTTGTGACGTTTGAGCGGTGTCTCCTCCGCTGGCTGCGGTATCTGCTGTTGCTGCTGTCGTGTTGACAGCTCCGGACATGGTGTGTGTTTCTGCCATGCTTGATCTTCGCCCCGTGGAGTAAATATGTACAGTAACCACAGTGTCTTATTCGTATGTGACCAGTGCACTTAGATGGGAAATCTCAGCTCAAATCGCAGCAACTTCCTTATCTTGCCGGTGCTGTAGCTAACTAGCTTAGCTCATCAGTATTTCAAAGCGAATCAGGCTGAGCTCCAAGGAAGTTGTAAGCACTCAGCCCCGCCCGAGAAGCGCCACTGGGAAGCTCTCAGACCGGTCAATCAGGAGTGTGCTGGAATTGTGTACGGTAGCAGTACTGGTACCTGGTGTGAATCTAGTTATTGCGGGTGTGGGTGGACGGGTGAAAAACACTGTACGTAAGGCTGTAGCAGGTGATCGTGATTGACGAAGATGCGGGCTGCCATTTAGATGGCTGGAACAGAGCTGCGTGCACACCGCAGGACCTGGAGATATACATATTCCGGGCTGTAGCTTCATGCCTAGGCCTAGGACTAGAGCAGGTGAACACGATGTTGTGCATGGAGGCAGGCAAGGCGGCCCGCCTAATCAACATGCACTCGATGGTTGACCGGTCGCAAGCCAGCGCACAGAGTGCGCTACTGCGTCTTCGCCAATCACCTCAATTTTATTGACAAATATCTCAACACACAGGCATGATTGGCTATGGACACTGATCTATCATATGAACTCGCTGTCAGGAACCTTGAAGCTGGTCGCTATTCATCAATCCGGACCGCAGCAAAGGTATATAACTTAGAGAATCGAAATCTTGGACTATGCCCCCTATTACGATATAAAGGTTACGGTATTCATAATATTGTGCTCGTGTCTCGATGACTACTGCAGAGCAATCAATACTAGGTGATTAGACCGTTACACAACCATCTTAAACAACGTCTTTCTGATGGTACGCCTCTCATCCCGGCGCCAACGAAGAGAACATCATTTGAAATGCTCGTAAACATGATATTGTCTTGAAAGTGGCAATGCCTTGCAAGAGTTTAGAAACTTCTTGAGCATCACTCACAGTAGATGACAGGATTTTGAAACGGCGAGGCTTTGTTGCCCGTGAGCACATTAACATCGTGCTGAGATTGCGTCGTCTTGTCCCGCTGTCCCGCCAAGACGCGGCATGCGGTGGACCGCCATGGTACGAGCGGGATCCATAAACATAAGCATTTATCAGGCGACTGCGTGAACGTCCATCAACAACCACCCCTGTAAATGATGATTCCAAAATGGCGGCAGAAGAGGCAGGCAGACTGCCGAGTGAAATGTTGAGCTTCGTCCTTCGGCAAGGCGAACTCGCCAGAGCAGGAGTGCGACTCGGCCAGTTGACGATCCAAGGACGACCTGCAATTGCTACGCCAGCCTTTATTGCTTGCACTTCTCGAGGCGTTATACCTCATGTCACACAGGATGTCCTTTCTAAGCTGACGCGCGTCTCATTGGTTTACATCGGGCTCGAGGACTGTACGTGCATGATTAGCCAGTATGGCGCAAGCTGACCACATACTTACAGTCCATGGTTAGTCATTGAAAGGTCTCCTCAGAAGGCTCCCATCTTCCGTCAGGATACCCACCACTCTACCTCGAGACTACGTGACTTCATAGCCCTTCCGAGCGGGTGTACCTGCATACTTGGACCACGGCGCATCCCAGCGCTCGAATGTCCTAATCCAAACACCAATTCGTCCATCGCTATCAGTACTTCGGTCGGGTTCCAGTCGCTTGCACTCGGTGACTACATCCAAAGCGCGCAGCAGCTGCAGGCCGATATCACGCTGGGCCTTGCAGATGTGGTTACTACGAGTAATATCAGCCAAAAGAGGTTGGAGAAGAGCGCAGACAGAAGCCATGCATGGATGAGAGATACATTGGCAGCACGAGCAGAGTCTGATACTGCCCAGTCTACACTCTTTGCTTCAATCCCTCCGCTAGAGCCACATCAGCAGTCGTTCTACCTCTCTGACCTCAGCGACGAGTACAAGAGCGAGGTTCGGGGCGTTAGCTTTCACTCACCTGACATGGCTGCCACTCTCCCACAAGCCTTACAAGATCTGCCCCGAATATGTCTGACGGCTCCAGCGAGTCCTCGTGACATTCTACAGGCTGTCGCACTGGGCAACGACCTGATCACAGTACCGTTTGTGACGGAAACATCGGAGAATGGCATTGCTTTCACCTTCTCACTCAACCCAGCGACAGAACTATCGAATCAACCAGTAGGCTTCGACCTCTGGAACCCATCCAACGCCTCGGATCTCTCACCACTAGTAGAAGACTGCCAGTGCTACGCTTGCACCAAACATCACCGCGCTTACCTCCACCACCTTCTTAGCGCCAAGGAGATGTTAGCATGGACACTCCTCCAAATCCACAACTTTCACATGATAGAGGTGTTTTTCGTGCAAATGCGAGAAGCTATGGCGGAGGGCACATTCGAAGCAAAATCAAAGGCATTTACTCGTGCCTACGATGCTGAAGTGCCCAAGGCTACGGGGCAGGGCCCTAGGGTCAGAGGGTACCAGATGAAGAGCGTCGGTGGTGGAGAGCCAAGAAAGAATCGTAAGGCATATGGTCGGCTGGAGGAACAGGCTAGGAAGCTTGAAGAAGCAGAGTCTGGCGTTGCGACACCTGAAGTCGAGACTCTGGCGGGCGATTTGGAGAAGCAGGGGTTGGGCGAGATGCAGAAGTGATTTACCTACCCATTCCCACCATAAAACTCCTTCCTACTATAGTAAGCACTGTAGCCTGAAGTCAGAGCAGTAAGTACCTCGGTACCCTTTCTGAATAGAAGCATAAAGTCTGTCGTGCTAGTGCAATATAGCCAACTTTTGCGAGGCCAAGTTCTCGGACTTCCGATGGGTTGCTCGGCAACCAAGCTCTATGCCGGTCCGGTCTGATCCCGGTCTCGGTCAACAAGGCTATTGTTGCACAATTGTATACATGAGCTTGTAGCAAGCAGACATAGTCATGTTGCGCTCGACAGCTCGGAGTTGTATGCCTCAGTTCTGACCTCTTCTCGCAGTCGTCGCCCTCTCATTGCGTACAAATGCTTCGCGCAATTCCGCCAACCTGAGACATTCGTTCACCGCACCTTGTGCTTCGAGAAGGAGAAGCCAGCAGGCGCAAACATGGCTCAACTGCCACCAAAGTTTCCGTGTTGGTGTCGCGCGGTCTACTCATGGGGAGGCGAAACGGAAAAAGACCTAGGATTTGTGGAAGGAGACCTGATAGAATGCCTGAACGCCGGAGATGGCTCGTGGTGGATGGGGAGGCTGCGACGAGACCGACGGATGATGGGTGTGTTCCCTTCGAACTTCGTGCAGGTGCTGCAGGAGGACTATGTGCCCGTCAGCAGGTCTGTGAGTCCTATGCCCTCGCGAGCAGACAGCGACCGGAAGAATTCCATCGAGAACCTTGAACGCAAGAAAGAGCAAGCAAAAAAGAGAAAGCCATTTCAAGGTTACAAAACTGCTGTCGGGCCTGGTGCAGCGGCGAGAGCAGCGGCAGGAACAGCGCCTCAGAAGCCCACTTCACTATCGCAAGTACACACTCCGACATATGATCCTGTGAATCCGCCATCTACAGTGCTATGGCGGCAGCAAAGAACACCTAGACCGTCGAGGTCTCCTTCACCACTACCACCAGAAGAGCTGGGGTCACCTCCTCCGCCTGCGCCTCCGCCCCATCGCTCAGGTCTCACGAACGGCCACATACCAAGAGCACATTCTCCCCTTCCGCAAGCGTACGACATGAACCACCAATACCAGGTGTCAAGAACGCCTTCTCCTGCTCCACAAGCATACGCGAACCACCAATACCAGGTGTCAAGAACGCCTTCTCCTGCTCCACAAGCATACGCGAACCACCAATACCAGGTGTCAAGAACGCCTTCCCCTGCTCCACAGGCATATGCGAAGCCCCAGTACCAGGTGTCAAGAACGCCTTCCCCTGCTCCACAGGCATATGCGAAGCCCCAGTACCAGGTGTCAAGAACGCCTTCTCCTGCTCCACAGGCATATGCGAAGCCCCAATACCAGACATCTAGAACGCCGTCCCCGAACGTCGCATCGCTGCAAGGTCATACACCACCTATGATCAGAGACGCAATGCAAGACGTTATGTCTTCGCTTGAGGGAATGGGCTACCAGCAACCTCAAGTCCACGAGAGGCAGCCTTCAAATCCCTGGTCCCCCGAAGCATTCGACAACTTTCGATCACCACAACCACAAGAGCGTCCCGGCCCGCGCCCACTGAGCTCGCTGGGACTAAGTGCTGGGGGAAGCACGTACTCCGAGGAAGCAAGAGAGAAGTACAGCAGTCGCCACAATAGCCCAGACAGGCACACCGACGGTCCGCCACATCTCGAGACATACGTACAGCGCATGGAGCGCCAGCTAGAGGAGCGAGCGAGATTCAGAGAAGAGTCAGAGGAGAGGGGTATGCCGCCTCCACCGCCTCCTAAGAACAACTCAAACTGGACCCCAAGTGCTGTTGGTAGAAGGTTGTCCATGCACAGGCGAAAATCTCAATACGATCTAACGGGCCTGGACAGGACGTACACAACAAAGACGAATTCTACTAATTCCAGTAGTGGTATCAACAGCCTTGCTTCGTATCAGTCAGAGGCAAGTAGTCGGACCGGTCAGAGCGTTTTCAGCGGCTACTCGGCTGGCGGTTTCAGCGCGACGAGTGCGGGCAGTTTAGCCAGGAAAAGGAATGGCGCAAATGAAGATGTCCCTCCCACGGCCAGACCCACCACAAGCAATGGCCTACGGACGGAGAGACCAAAGACGCCGCTGACACCACAGACAAGCTACTCACACCATGCGAGCAACGATTCCCGTGTAGGAGCGAGGTCAGCAGTTGGCTTCGAGAACCGGCCCGTATCGGCAGCTGGAAGCAACCCATTCAGCCCTACACCAAAGACGAAGAAGTCAGGCCTCTTCCGGAAGTTCAACGAGACGGTCAAGACTAGCTTTGCGAGCGCAAGAAGCACTATCGCGCCGAATGGTGGAGATAGCCGGTCCAGCTCACCAACAAAACATGCCTATAACAACGGCATAACAAGCATAGCTGGTGGTGTACCTTCGCCAGAAAAGCAACAAAGACCCAAAAGCATGATGTCGAACAGTTACTATGGCAGTGATTCAGCTCGAGAAATGGGCCTTGATACTGGAGCAGGGGCAGACTGGCTGAGGACGAGGCGAGACTTAAATAGGTCAAACACACCCGGGCCAACGGAACGTCGAGAGCGAGCAGATAGATGTCAGATGCTTAATGAGCCTGTTATATGTCCTATCGACGAGCTCTACGAAACAGTCCAAGGCGACGAAGACGCTGACGGTAGACCGGTTTACGACTCCTTCATATTGAACAACCCCAGTTTTACCCAAGTCGACAAAGCAGCAAGGTTCATCACATCATTACCAAGCAGCATAACAGCCGCCTCCCTCGCAACGGGCTACGTTTGCCGTCCCTACCGCAGCGACGTGCAACGTCTCCGCGCAATCTTCGTCTGGTGCGCAGAACGGATAACATGGTCACAACAACTCGAGACGCCCTTCGGCAGTAGAGCTACCATGATCGACACGCGCCGCACCATCCTCCACAAGGCAGGCAGCAGCCAGGAAGTCGCAGCAGTAGTAACGGAGATGTGCCATGCAATCGGCCTCCCATCCGAGACGATCCAAGGCTACCTCAAGCGCCCCGGCGAACCCCTCGATCTCGACGCCGCAACACCATCAAAAGCAAACCACTACTGGAACTCAGTCCTAGTAGACGGCGAATGGCGCATCATAGACTGCAGTCTCGCCAGCCCCACAAACCCCCACCGCAGCCTCTACTCCAGCGTCAGCACAAGCATAGCAGAATCGTGGTACTTCCTCGCCAAGCCCTCTGAAGCCTGCTGGACCCACGTCCCCATCAACCCAGCCCACCAATACCTCGTCCCCGTCGTGTCCCCCGACACCCTCCTGGCCCTCCCTGGCTCATGCCCGCCATTCTTCCGCATCGGCCTAATGCTGCACGCCTACGACACCTCTCTAACACGCATGGAAGGCCTCGAAATGTCCACAATCGCAATAAACGTCCCTGCCGACACAGAAGTCCACGCCGAAGTCGAAGCCCAAACCTACAGGCAGGACTACGACGGCGACATCTACGAAGACCCCGACACCATCATACGAACTCGCGTCCTCGCCCAGCCAGCCTGGTACCGGACAGCCTCGAACCCTGACACAATGCAGAAAAGATATATCGTGAAAGCACTGCTCCCCGACGACCAGCGCTCCGGCACCTTGAAGATCTACGCGGGCAAAAAAGGCCTCATGCACAGCGCGAAAGATATCGTGCATCCACTCGCTTTTGCGCTCCCGCTCTCGCACACGGGCGAGAACCCACCGTATCAATTCGTGAGGCGCCATCCCACGCCGCACGCGACGAGACAGGACCTGTACGTGATCCAGCCGCAGTGTCTGCATCTGGGCCTGGGCGAGCGCTACGTCTTCTACGTCCGCCAGCACAGCGCGCATGTCTCGGGCTCGCCGACGCCCGCAACGGAACAGACCGGGTTCGATTTCGGAGCGGGCGCCGGCAGACCTGTATCGCCGAACCCACTCGCGCTCGGCCGTCCCAGCTCCGCGCTCTCCATGAGTAGTTCCGTCGCGGCGTCGTCGTCGTATTCTGACCCGTCGACGAACATCAATTCGAACTCCGCAGCGGCATCGGCATCGGCATCCGCCCGCGCACAGGCGGCGAGTAAAGACAAACCGGCCAAACTCGCGATCCAGTCGCCCAGCGGGAAGATCTTCCGTATGACGCGGAAGGTCGATGGGTTGGGACAGAGTGGAGCGGCGCGCGAGATGGACGGTGAGCTGTGTGGGAGTGTGTGGGAGACGAGTGGGGGCATTAAGGTTGCGGAGCGGGGGGTGTGGAGGGGGTTGGTGCTTGCGGATCGGAGTGCGAGGTGGTGTGTTTGGGGGGAGTGGGAGTGTGATTGATTAGGTGGTTGTCGTGTTGCGTCGGGGCTTGGGTGGTGTAAGACATGGGGTGAGGCAGGGTTGCTTTGGTGTTTGGGGGTGTGTATATGCACGGGATGGATTGGTCGGGTGGCTGGCGAGGCGTTTGGTTTGGGTTTGGGTGGGTCGGTGGGCGGACAACGAGCGGTAAAAGTTCGTGCTTTCGGCATATGTGTACAAGATAGATGATTGATGACTGACTGACGAGGTCATGCCTCGGGTACCATAATGCAGCATACTTGCACTTCAAATTGCTGGGCTTCTTTGCGGAGTACTTTCTTTGTCAAGAGGGAGATCACGGTCGTGAGATCTGTCATTTGGCGTATGCGTGGTCTCTCGTGAGGCGTGGCCGGCCTGCTCCCAGTAGCTGGTGCGAAACTATTGCTTACTAGGTTTCTATTAGAAAGTGAGATGCCTGGTCGAGGGACAGGGTGTAGGAGTGTACTGAGCCGAACACATCGCTCGCTCAGTCGCTGACGGACAGTACTGGGATGCAGTACCGCGGTGCATTAGGTCTACGCCAGACCTGGTCGTCGCCAACCCTGCTGTCGCGATCTTCCATCTTTTCCGGTGTACCGTTGTCGGTCCTGTTCTATCGGCCCACCACCAATTGCGCAGTGACTCGGACTTCTCGGGCAACTTGGCAGCGAGTGTATTGCGCTCAGGTGTAACTAGCTTGTTGGTAGTGGAGGTGATGTGCTCTATCCCGATGACATCTTGGTGAGATAAGTTAGAGAACGAGCAGTAGATACGTCCATATTGACGTTGTCTCGCCCGTAGTGGCGCGACATCTGCTCCACGCATACAGTATGAAGACTCCGACGGCCAGCGCTGCGACGAGGTTCTGGATAGCTGGCTCATCACGGTGGCCGCATGTGCGGGGCACGCCTTTCACGATGGTGGTAACGGTTTGCTCAAGATGCCAGCGTTATACATGTTGCTCTTGCGCTTGATGTCGCCCTGTAGAACTTACTCAGTAGCATGAGGGCCTGTTATAGCGTTACTGGTCTTCGAAGTATCTTAGCCTTCTTGTTCGAGAGGGACGGCCCCGCCTGTTCCAAATAAGAGAAGACATGGATCCGCCGATAGGGAACAGACCTTGCGTCGCTATGTGTTGAGACCCGCCCTTCATCGTAGAGATGTCAGAGGAATGCATTCGCGCAAAAGGAATGGGTAGGTTTGGTAGAGTGTTCGAACGTGTTTGGGCTATCATAATGGTACGTACGTCGTTTCACCCAGCCAGCTGTTGGTACCCAATGCTGTAGGCTCTGTTATAACATTCCCCATCGTGATCGTAGGCCGCCTTTTGTTCCAGGTCTTAGAATCCCTGTTAAGGGCAGGAGAAGTGCTTGCTGGGCACTCATGCCAGCCAGACCCTGTTCCATGATGTCGCAATTCTCATGTGCAGATGAACGTACGACTCGCGGTCTATAGCTGGCAGTTCTTCGTAGACATGGTCAGGTCTGACCGCCCGTAACATAGTGCCATGGACATATGCAGCACCCACCAGCTTGTACACAGCTCTATCGTCCATAGCTCGGCAACGTCTTAGAAGAAAGGGGTTTGCGGTTCCTGCAATTAGAAACACCTTGTCTCCAACTTGAGCTGCAGAGTGAGAGCACGTCAGGCCGAAATAGCCCTTTGCGGTGCGGAAAAGGCGATGTTTTCGTAGCAACTTTAGATCGCGATTGAAGTGCTTGGCGATTTGCTCGTCTTCGGGTGTTACGCTGCGACTTCCAGATGCATACCAGTTGCTACATGCTTCAATGTGCTTGCGCAAGAGCCAGGACGTGCCACTGACTTGCCCGGCGCACATAGTCCTCCAGTATGCCTCTTCAGGCTCACCACCACCTACATATAATGACTCGCCTAAATGCTGAAGCTGGAAAAACTTTCTCCACACTCTGTGGTGTGCAAGTGCCCTGTCCGTGTCGATATCAAGGCTACGGAGTTTTCCATTGTCGACTTCGACCCGACGGCAGTCAACAATGAAGTCCATACAGAATGCATCGATGCCCAGTAGTCCTTCTTTCGTCATGCAGAAATTTGGCTTGGCTTGGTCATTTTCAATAAAAACCGTTGGCAGATTACCGAAGAACATGACCCCGTCCAGAAGACGTGTAGAGAAATCCGGCACCCATGAACGCAGACAGAAGCTGTTCGGCCTGAGACAGATCGACTGCGTAAGCAGGATAGCGCTATCCTCAAGATTCATGTACGCAAAAGCAAACTCCTGAAACACGTCTTTTACACTCATTGCGTAGTTTGGTACCATTCTCCACGTGAGTGCCGGTCCAAGAGTACCGAGGATTGCATAGACATGATCGTGTGGGACTGAAGTGAGCTGAGCTGTCATGGTCATGAGCTCCTCAATGCTCGGCCAGTGTAGGTCTCCCTTGTGCTTCCTACTCAACGTCCTACCTAGGACATCATAATAATGGACGGCGTTGAGTAAAGTCGAGGAGATCGTCGCTGACTGTTCATTGTGGGGCGACAAGCCATCTATACCACTCATAATAGAACGCACGAGCGAAGTATAATCTGGAAGGTGATTACTGTTCAGCCGATTGTTCCCGCAGTGAAACACCGCTTGCCGAGCCAACACGACTTCCTGAAGGATCCAAGCTCGCCGCCAATATGGCCGCATCAGTAGATCTGTAAGAGACGCAAAATCTTCTAGGTCTACTGGACGTGCTGCAACGACCATGCCCTCCATGAGCTGATCTTCAGAGCTGAGTCTCAGAATCTCCATAGCACGATCACTACCAACAGCTGGCAGGCCCAACCAGCAGCGAACAACCGTAGCTTGACTGTAAATGCGTCTCATCAGTGGCACTTGTGAGTTCTTCTCCGCGATGTTACTCTGGTCGGTACACAGAGCATCAACAAACATGACCGTGGGAAATTGGGTGTGGCGAAAGTGGATGAGTGCTTCACTTAGATTCTTGGTGACGCTCCATGGCTTGCCGTGAAGCAATATCTCTACCTGGCTCGTTTGATCACCCCAAGTGTACGACAATGCTTCGTACGCGTAGTCGCTGTCCAATGATATGGTAGATAGGGTACAGGAGATAGTGTCGTCGTCGCGAATGGCAGATTCGATGGTCAATAGACGAATTTCGTGCTTTTCCGGGTCGAGCGGATGCCACATTTGATGCAAAGCCATGCTGTACCTGACTCCGAACTGTTCAGCAGTCGCTGGAATTGCTTCGTCGTCCCGCGACGCTGTGCCACGTGGTAAAAATGATCTCGATGATGCGATGTGACGCGACGTGATGCAAATGAGGTGTTTCGAAGAACGATCGACCGAGCAGTAGGATAGCACAGCATGTCAGCCTGCCACAGTACACCTGGTGACCGCGACGTGTTCCGTTGTGATTGGCAAGGCAATGTTGCCTTATCACTCTGTGACCACAACCTCAAAATGGACTATTATTGCCGGAATAGCCATGTCTTGATAGGAACTGGCACCAATAAATGAAAGGCCTCTATGTTCTACGTTGAAAAGATGGCAATAGGTGTATCTGGGCATGATCCTCATTTATGAGGGATTCCTGCGCTTCAACGCACAACACTTCTCACGCGCTCCAGTATTTTCATCAGACTTGGCAATCACAGAGGACCTCGTTAGGTATACTGCTGCAATTATATGCTTCTATTGGTGCGTTCAGTGATGGAAAGAAGCACTGTCGACAGTTCTCTGCCAGGTCTAGACTGAATTACACCGACAGTGAGTTTGCGTACACGGGTGGGTCCATCGTCTTGGTATGAGGACCTGCCCTAGCGTGTGCGGCGTCCAAAGTTGACCTAGAATTGCCTTATGTAGAAGAAGGACTTGCTGTATAGGGAAAAAGGTATTAGAACAACAAGACTAAGAGGGCTGTCAATTGAGAGCAATGAGACTGAAGACGCAAAGGAAGGCAGGAATGTAGTTCTTGGCGCGACTAAAATTAGCGTGAGGACCTGCAACCCTCGGGTGCAGAGGCGAGAGAGGTTTGGTGTGGTGCTGCAAGAACGACTAGCGAGAGCTTTGCGTGCCTCCCTCAAGACACAATCATTCATTAGTATAATATGTGTCGCGCGTTCGTACAGCGGACCCGGTCGATGCGTTGTTAAATGTCTGCATTGATTGTGTGGTGCTCGATCTACATCAATGTACAGACCTCCTTGGTAAACAACAATAAGCTGTGGAAAAGTAGGCCTGGTTTTGATCGTCATTTGAAAGCTGTAAACAGTTACTACGCTAATAAGTCTAGGGGAGATTCGCCTAAGATAAACGATACTGGGGGGCACCTCAAAGGCGAAACGCGTGCGGAGAGCTATAACGGCATTACCCCTCAAAACGGTCATTCAAGCGACCCACTTTTCCACAGCTTACTTAGCCCTCATTCGTGATTTTGACCAACGGTTGAAAGGCAGGCGAAAGACTAATGTCATTTAAACGACGCTGTACAGAAAAGACGAGAGGAAGGCAGTCTTTTATAGCTAGCGTTGGTAGAAAATAGAGGTTAGTAGATCTTAACGGTTGGTAGGAAAAAAGACGTTGGTCACGTAGAGTCGTCTTTAGAAAAAAAAACGTCTTTCTCCCTAGCTAATACGATATTAGCTTTTAGCCGAAGCGATTTTTTTTTAATTTTCACTAAATTCTTACTACTAACTACTAAATCTATTAACCTAACGTCTTTACCACTATACTATCTACTATTAAATTCTATATAATAATTCTAAAGGTAATATTTTATATTATATACTATAATATTAATTCGCTCGAATAGAAGACCTTATTATAGCGTAATTAGAATAAAGACGACTTTACGTAAAAGGCGTCTTCTTTTTACCAACCGGTAAGATCTACCAACCTCTATTTTCTACCAACGCTTACCGAGAAAACGACGCCTATTAACGAGCAACCGTCTTTACACCTTATAAAAGCGTTAGTACAGTATTACGGTTGTCGTACGGTCTTACAAGGGTTGGTCAAAATCCCGGATGAGGGCTAAGTATTGTTGTTTACCAAGGAGGTCTATAAGCCTGGTGGATAGTCCCGGGTGGACCTTCGCGCGGCCGCCTCAATCGAACATTCAAGCTTTTCGTCTGGTAATTGTAGAATATTTACATGCTGATGTAGCCTTGTAGCCGTCCTATGCAAAACAGACTAACTCTGGAGTTCGTGCCCCACGATCAATGGTTGATATTTACAGCTCCTCCTCAATTGTCTCATCACCCTCGTAGTGGTCTTTTGGCACAGCACGAATTGGATCGTGAGTACCGACCTCATCAACACCCTTCTCAAGCGCGCTCAGGAACTTCTCCTGTCTCTCCTTGTCTCCCTGGAACAGATGGTCTGCAACCATTCTTCGTGGCGTGCTAGCCATCCAGTCGAATAGTGAGAAGTCCAAGAACTCGTCAGACCGGAAAATCTCAAGAATCTCAACTTCCTCATCATCAGAGAGGTTCTCGATGAAGTGACCCTGGTTTTTCGGCACGACACCAACATCTCCTGCTTGGTAGTCGAACGTCCTGGCGGTGCCCTCGCTAGCGAAGATTGTGACACGTGCTCGTCCACGAATGAAGAAAGACCACTCGTCGGCCTGAGGATGCCAGTGCATCTCTCGCATGGAGCCAGGGTGGAGCGTCAAGTGGGCTGCTGCAATTGTCTTCGAGAGTGGGAAGGTGCCCTTGCTGTCAGCGATACGGACTAGACCACCAGTTGTGTTCAATGGCTCCTGAGCGAGGAGCTTGTGAGTGAATTGAAGCTTGGACTTCTTGATGCCACGACCTTCCTTAGGTTGTTCCTCGTCAATTGATTTTGGCATACTAGCCTGGAACATATATTTCTCCTTCTTTGGAATCGTCTCGAAAACTTCAGGAGAGATACGGAAGTTCTCTGCTAGCACAGACTTAGGGGTATGTGCTACACTAACGTTAGTCATCGTATTGAGACGGCCTAGGGCGTGTAGTTATGAAAACACTTACCAAGCCAGTCAGTGAGCAAGAATGTTGAGTCTTCGGAAAAGGCGCCGTCATCGAAGACAAGTAGGAACTCTGTTCCATTTGGTCCTAGACCTTGGATGGAGTGAGGATGGCCTCGGGGGAAGTACCACAAGTCACCTTTCTCTAGGTCGCCTACGAAGTTGCCGCCCTCCTGATCAAGAGCAGTGATTCGGCAGCTTCCTTCGAGAACGTAAGCCCACTCTGCTTGGACGTGCCAATGGAGTTCACGGATGACACCTGCATCGAGACGCATGTTGACACCTGCTATCTCTTTGCTGCTTGGCAGTTCTCGGAGCGTAGTTTGGCGCGTCCATGAATTTCCCTATCGGCATTAGCAAATAGTACCGCTGCAAAAGCAATGAAGGGCTCACCCCTATTCTGACGTGGCTGTCGGCGAAAGACCATCGCATGTTTTGCATCACACCACTGTCTGTGGAGGGTGGTCGAACGAGATCAGGGTTCTGCCGACTACGCTCTCTGTTCCATGGACCCATGACGGATGTTCCTTCGCCCTTCCCCCTGTAGGGTAGGGGATCTAGGTCCTCGCCTATAGAGTCGACCTTATGATCCCATGGGTCGCTATAGTCGGGTGAGTAGGGGTTGTGAGCCTTGACAGCAGCTTTGGGATCATTGATCAGATGCTGCTTAGTCCAATATGGACTTGGCACAGCATCTATCAGCTCCGACAATGTCAGTACGGCTAGCGCCGATGCCTTGAGAAGCTTCATCTTGACGGTCTTTGATGAGGTCAGGCGAAATTTACAAGCTGTCAAACGGCCAGAAGTTCGAGGAGACCAAGGACTTCAGCTGTTATATGGCGGCCACTCCATCAATTACAGCTTCAAAATATGGGGAATAGCTTTGCCACGACTTAGACCACCGTACATTATGATTGGCTGCAAAGCTCGAGGTGGGGCGATCTCACGATCGACAAGCTCAGAATCCAATGATTCGTGCAAACGTTCTGCCGCACAAGGCAAACCCTGGTCGGCAAAAGGTTCTGACGCCTTGTACCTCCTCTTGTCGATCTAGCCCACCATAGCTCCCACTGCCGAGACGCTGCTGGGAGGTCTGCTTCCGCGGTTGTTGCAGTGGCTCAGTCTTGGCCGAAAGCATTAATGAAGCAGGACGAGACCTTTTCTTCTCTTGCCTCTATCAGATCACCAGCGTGGACAAGATAAGTGACAATTACACTACAGCTCCAAGCGGGCAGCAAAACAATATGAACGGTCAACATGCCAATGAGCAAGATGCCCTGCTACCCAAGAAGAATGACAGCAAAAACGACTTCCGAAAATACTTCGGTGTCAACGTCCACAGGACAAGAGCCGACATAGTTCTCCTCTTCAGCTACATCACGACCGGCCTGCTCGACAGTGCAGCAACAGCAGAATTCGGCAGCTTCGTGTCCATGCAGACTGGCAACACCGTCTATGTTGGGCTTGGCCTTGCTAACCCCAGAGGGTCCACGCGATGGATCAAGTCTGGTACTAGCATCTTGTCGTTCTGTCTTGGTTCCTTCCTCTTTGCCAGGTACCATCGACGCTTCTCGGTACGGCGGCGGTGGGTGCTCATCTCTTCGACAATCATACAGCTCCTGTGCGTTATTGGCGCTGCACTGGTCGTCACTCTAGCAGCGTCGACTGATGGAGAAGGCGGCAACCACGATAAGCACTGGCATGTCCTTCTTCCGCTCGCCCTTGTGGCGTTTCAGAGCGCAGGGCAAGCGGTCGTCAGCAGGGCGTTGAACTACAATGCTTTGACTAGTGTCGTGCTTACCAGCATTTATTGCGACTTATTCATGGATGCGAAGCTCTTTGCGGGTTTGACGGAGAACCCAGATCGGAATCGAAGGGTAGCTGCACCGTTGTTACTGTTGGTTGGAGCTATTATGGGCGGGGCTTGGGCGAGTACCGAGATCGGCATTACCGGTGCGCTGTGGACGGCTGCGGTACTGAAGCTCGCGGTCGTGGCTACCTGGAGCTTTTGGCCCGCTGACGACGAAGCACAAAACTAGGTCGTTTACGGATCCCACGCCTTCGATATGCTAAACAGGCCAAATTTCATGCATCAACTGGCTGGGACCAAGAAAGGCTCGTGGGATACGTGCAAAAAGTGCGAAGATCTACTGTTCGAGTCAGCAGCCTGACTTCATGGAATCAGGATGGGTATCATGTATCTATTCATCTATGGTTCGTATATCACGTTATGATTTGACTCCCATTGCATTCCCATCGTGGCCGTTGAGATGTCCATCCTCCATTTCGACCTCTCCCATAAGGCCTGCTGTTGCCAACCCGCTTTGGCAGCCAGGACAGTTATGTACAACCTCGTGAGCAAACAAATCACACTCGATGCAAAAATGGCTATGACAGGTCGTGCATTCGTACCTGCTGCTACTCGTCTCGTGGGAGTCTTTGTCATGCCACTGCTCTCGCGACGGTACTTCGGGAAACGGCCTTTGACAAGCGAAGCATTCGCTGCTTCTGTTGGCGCTTGACCATGGTACTTCGACCCAATTGACCAGAGGAAACAGATGGTGATATGATCGGGCAAGATGCGTGGAGAGGATCAGGGTAAGAGAGCATGCAGGACATTCAGAAGGTAGACCGCATACCTTAGTGCCGCACCGTGAGCAGAGGTAGCCTTCTCTGCTAGGACGTGAGTGGCATGCACATAGGGATGGCTGTGTGTCAACTGTGCGTGAGGGAAACCCCATCATGAGCAAGCTCGAGGCGCTTTTCGCCTGCTCCAGAGTGGCGGGAGGAGTAGTCACTGCCATCATGAGCTCTCGCAAATGACCTTCATGCATAATAATATTGTAGCCGCTTGTGTCGCCATTGTTGGTCTTGCTGACGAGCTCGTGACAGATAGCCACCTGGGCAGCAAGACCGATGACGCTGGCATGAATCTTGTCGGCAACGAGGGCATCGATAGTCCGATGTACATCGCCAGGATCCACACTGTGCAATGCGCCCATGACGAGCAATATCTCACGAGTGCCGTGACTGGGTGCATGGAATAGCGCGGCTCGAGCTAGGTCGAGAGCATTCTCCAACGATGGCTGGCCATGTGGTTCTGCCGCCTTTTGCCTTGAAACAGCCTTGATGTGTTCGGTAGGATTGCCCGACATATCACTGATAGGCTCAGCGACACCGTTGCGCATGGCTATTATACCAAGCTGTGATATCGGGTTCTGCTCGAAATACTCACGGATAAAGGCGATGGAGAAGTTGAGGGTGACTTGAAATCGGGTCGGTCGCAGATCCTTCTCGCCCATTGCGTCGGACATGTCGAGTAGTAGGATAAGGTGGCGTATGATACCTCGCTGTAGGGGCGTCGTGTCTTTCAAGAGCCTGCATAACCGATCAACATCGCTTCGCCTACTACCATGGGTATTTGCGCCCTACCTCCTCCTCTTCTCAGCCTCTGAGATAGCAGTCACTGCAAGGTTTCCATCGACCTCTTCCAAGTCGTCCCATGTCCGTGTCACCTCGAAATTCGTCTCCTGGCCCCTCGCATCGTCTTCCCTATCACCAGCTGCATCGTTGTCTGCTCCATCTCTGGCGTCAACTCTCCTCCTAGACATCACCGCAGGGGAGAGGGAAGGATGATCTCGAAAAGTCGATGGGGGTTGGGGCAGCCTATCGTGTTGGAGACGCAACTTGTGCGCGGCGATTGGTCGTGCCTCCCCGTAGCCTCACTTTGCCTCTTGCCCGTGCTTGCCGTTCAAGTCCCTGAAGGCGTAGCATCGAGCGAATGGAGGATATAGACGTACAAATTGCATAAGCGGTTTGCTCGGTAGCTCCTGCAGGTAGTATTATCAGCTCTCAAGTCGATTAGGCAAACGAGGGCGCCTTTTTCGATGGTCAAAGTCTTATTTAGATCTGCATTGTTCACTTCATTCACGAGGGCTGGTCCCAGTGCCACTTTCTCGAACACTGCTGCACATCCCTTCGCAACCCCTCGAACACCCCCACTCTTTTCTTTCAGAGCAAGATTTCAAGTAAGATACTGTTCATTCGAGAGACAAGCAAACATGGCTTCGGATCGAGACGTTCTGCCTGACAGGTGAGACTGCCTGCTAAACTTTGTGCTTACGCCCGATTAATCTATGCTAGCATCAAGCCGCTCAACTACAATCTATCATTGTACAATCTCCAGTTCTCAGGTGACTGGACCTATGATGGCACTGTCAAAATCACGTCGAAAGTGCAAAGGGAAACAGATGAGGTAGTCGTCAACGTCAAAGACCTCAAGATCATTGGTGCCTCAGTAGGCGATGCCTCAAGCTCATCGATGAAGGATGTCTCGTACGACGAGAAGAATCAACGAGCCACTATCAAGCTGTCCGACAAGCTCAAGACCGGTGAAACATCATTGTCCATTGCCTTTCAAGGAAGCATGAATGACAAGATGGCTGGTTTCTATCGCGCGAGGTATAAGCCCGTCATCGAAGCTGCCGCAGGGACACCAAAGGATGGTGAGCATCACTACATGTTCAGCACTCAATTTGAAGCTTGCGATGCCCGGAGAGCCTTCCCTTGCTTCGATGAACCTAATCTCAAGGCCTCTTTCGAATTTGATATCGAAATACCTGAGAAGCTGGTAGCTTTGAGCAACATGCCAGAGAAGTCGATCTCTAAGGGTGGCGCGTCGGGACTGAAGAAGGTTTCTTTCGAGAAGTCTCCTGTCATGAGCACTTACTTGTATGCCTGGGCTGTGGGCGACTTTACCTATGTCGAAGCTCATACTGAGCGTAAATATAACGGTAAGAACATGCCAGTCAGAGTGTATACCACAAGAGGCTTGGAAGAGCAAGGTCGGTTCGCGCTCGAACATGCACACAAGACTATCGATTACTTCTCGGAGATCTTCGATATTGAATACCCGTTGCCGAAGTCTGACCTGCTAGCTGTGCATGAGTTCGCCATGGGTGCGATGGAAAACTGGGGACTTGTCACTTACCGAACAACTGCTGTCTTATTCGACGAGGAGAACTCAGACGCTCGGTATAAGCAGCGAGTAGCATATGTTGTCGCCCACGAGCTTGCTCACCAATGGTTCGGTAACCTCGTCACAATGGACTGGTGGAGTGAGCTCTGGTTGAATGAGGGCTTTGCCACCTGGGTAGGATGGCTCGCTGTTGACCATCTTCATCCTGAATGGAAGGTGTGGAGCACATTTGTGGTACGTAAAACAACAAAAGGTAAACTAGATCTTTCTCGTTAACACAAACACAGGCTGAGGGTTACCAAACAGCACTAAGCCTCGACTCTTTGAGGTCATCACATCCTATTGAAGTGCCAGTCAAGAGCGCTCTCGATGTCGACCAGATCTTCGATGCAATCTCCTACCTGAAGGGTTCTTCGGTTATTCGCATGCTGAGCAGTCATTTGTCGAACGAGATCTTCCTCAAGGGCGTGAGCACCTACCTCAAAGCACATTCTTATGGAAATGCGACGACCGACGACCTTTGGCTAGCTTTAAGTGGTGCGTCTGGACAAGATGTGAAGGCTTTCATGGATCCATGGATCAGAAAGATCGGTCACCCCGTGGTAACGATTGCGGAAGAGCCCGGGCAGATCACTTTGCGTCAGTCACGGTTCCTCAAGTCCGGAGATGCCAAGGCAGAGGAGGACGAGACTCTTTGGTGGGTGCCGGTGGGCTTGAAGACTGGTGAGCCTGTCAGGGTCATCCACAGCGAACTGCAACAGAAAGAGGACACTATTCGAGAGGTCGATGATGAGTTTTACAAGATCAATGCTGAGCAAAATGGCTTCTATCGTACCAATTATCCGCCACAGAGGCTAGTCAAACTGGCCGCCGCCCTCGAAAAGCTTTCAACTGAAGATAGAGTCGGCCTCATTGGGGATGCTTCTGCATTGGCCATATCAGGTGACGCCACAACGCCTGCCCTCCTTTCCTTCATCGAGGGTTTTCAAGGGGAGCAATCGTACGTTGTATGGGCACAAATCTCGGCGTCTCTCTCAAAGGCCCGCTCCGTCTTTTCGGACAACAAGCAGATTTCTAATGCACTGAAGAAGTTTACCCTGAAGCTCTGTTCGCCAGCAGCTGAGCGGATCGGATGGGATTTCGCTCCTAACGAGGACTACTTGACTGGAATGCTGCGGAAGTTGCTCCTGGCAATGGCAGCAGGTGCTGGTCATGAAGGCATCATCAGCACAGGCAAGCAGAAATTTGAAGCATGGAAAGGAGGTGATAACAAAGCGATCAATCAGAACCTGAGAGCGACAGTCTTCAACATGGCGTCAGCCAACGGGGGCAAAGACGAATACGAAGCTATCAAAAACGAATACCGCAAGACAACGTCGACCGATGGTAAAGAAATCTGCCTGGTCGCCATGGGAAGGAACAAAGATCCTGCTCTCGCAAGAGATCTACTGAACTTCGTGCTGTCCGACGAGGTGTCAGTTCAAGATTGCCACAACGGCCCTATGGCCGTGGCTGGCAATAACGACACTCGAGGAGAGATTTGGAAGTTTGTGCAGTCGGAGTGGGACGGCAAGCTGACCAAGGTCAGGTCGAGCGCGACTGTAGTGTTGGATAGGTGGATCAAGACGGGGTTGAACCAGTTCTCAGAAAGAGAGATTGGGCAGGAAATCCAAGCCTTCTTCAAGGACAAAGACACTGCTGGCTTCGATCGCAGTCTTTCGCAGGTGTCCGACAACATCGAGGCTAACGCAGCCTACAAGGAGCGGGACGAGAAAGTGGTGCTGGAGTGGCTCAAGGCAAACGGGTATGCGTGACTACGGTGGACACTGTGAAGCTTTGTAGCAAAGTGGTCATATTGTACTAGCACACGACCTATCATGTGAGGAAGGTGAAGTGTGGGTATATGGTGCCCAACATGTCCGTGACACAGTAGAGGTTGTCGATCATCAATAGAACAATAGGCGCTGTGGCCTTGACGTTTGTCAGCTGTTCGTGCATCGGTGACTAGGTGGCATCTGATTGGTAGCATGGCTATAAGAGGAAGACATCTACCCACGTGACACTGCTGAGCCTTGCCGCCTGCGTCGCCCTAGCGTTGTACTGTTGGACTGGCTCGTCATATCATCTCCTGGCCACCGTTCACCGTTGACGACAATCGAAGACCACGAACGCGATCAAGCCAGATAACCACCGTTCTACCACGCACACCCTCCTATACTGCCCAGCCAGAGCTGAATCTCTCCAGTCAGAAATATGCAGCCCGAGTGGTGAGAAGCCTTTTGCAACGCCAGCCTTCAGTGGCTATTTTGTCGGACATTGCTGACTTACTGTGTTACAGAGTCTTTCTTGCGCTTCTACAGCCTACTCATTGATCGTGCAATGGCCATGCGGTGGGCACAGCCAGCAAACATTGGCTAATCGAGTGATAGATACGACTACCTCTTCAAGCTCCTGCTTATCGGAGATTCTGGTGTTGGAAAGTCCTGCCTGCTCCTGCGATTTGCTGATGATACATACACTGAGTCCTATATCTCCACGATCGGTGTCGACTTTGTGCGTTCTTCTATTTTCCAGCTGACCCGTGGACATGCGCTGATCTGTTGGGGCAGAAAATCAGGACAATTGAACTCGATGGCAAGACCGTGAAGTTGCAGATTGTAGGTGCCACCACCAGTCGAGAAATATGCGCATGCTAATCCCTGAACAGTGGGACACTGCTGGTCAAGAAAGATTCCGAACCATCACATCCTCATACTACCGAGGTGCTCATGGCATCTGCGTTGTCTACGATGTCACAGATATGGATTCGTTCAACAACGTGAAGCAATGGCTACAAGAGATTGACCGATACGCCACCGAAGGCGTCAACAAATTGCTTGTGGGCAATAAGAGCGATATGTCAGACAAGAAGGTCGTTGAGTACACGGTAGCGAAGGTAGGCAACCATCTGAAAAAGGATAAGGAGGACTTGTTAACAAGGGTAGGAATTCGCGGACAGCCTCGGTATCCCGTTCCTGGAGACATCTGCAAAGAACGCATCCAACGTCGAGCAGGCTTTCTTGACCATGGCACGCCAAATCAAGGAGCGCATGGGAACCACAACCGTCAATAACAAGCCAACTGTACAGGTCGGCCAAGGCCAAGGCGTTCAGTCCGGATCTGCTGGTGGTTGTTGCTAGAGAATTGCATTGCCAGCATCTGAGCGGTTCTTCACGACTACGAAGTTAGCGTTGATACAGGTATAGGATGTCGTTGAAAGGATGACTAACAACAGGAAGTCGGAAGAGGAAGCCCTTCAGTCCTGAGGCCTCCGAATTATCGCATCCTGGCGTTCGGCGCAGGCAGACGGTTACATTCTAGACTGATTGACTTTTTGCCGGCGACGGGTTCCTTGGTTAGTTTGTGGCCAAACGCTAGGTAATGAAGACATATATTCCCATCGCCGCTACTGCTCATTCTTGTTGCCTGCCCTTTGGTCGGTGAACTGACGTCGGTCTGATGACGGTAGATATATCATTTTGATCTTACCGGCATATCATCTCACGATTACTATTGACAAGCAGAGCCTCCAGCTTTCGGAGGTTCTGAAACAGCAGACATGTCGCAAGAGGTGGGATACGCAAACGAGCTATGGTGTCTGCTGCGACCTCTTACGCATTGCCTGCTTTTGCCTCTCCAGTGATCCCTCTTTCCTTCTTGTACTGCTATCAGACGGTTCGATAGCAAAGATGTGGCCCCCTCGACAGGCATGCCGTGGTTGATAAGCTTCGCATTAGCAGAAGGGACGGGAGGACCGCGGGTGTTCTTGAATGGGACAGCGACACTTACCACTACGTTGGTCAGAGCGCCCGGGCCTCCTCGACCTTCTTTCACTGGACCGTTCGGTCCTTGGTGGAGCGAACATTCTAAACCACTAACAGTTATATCTGTCACGGCGGCATCGATGTCAACGAGTATCTCAGATCCGGCTGGCACCGCCCTATTGACTACCCCAGCAGAGACCATACCGATGGAAACCGCACCAATTTATCCCGCAGACCCTATCACGACTACCCAGGTGACAACACCAGCCGTCACGACGACTACTGCGCAACCCGGATCAAGCCCTACGTGGCATTCGTCGGGCTGGAGTCCGGACATCACCTCCACTTCAATTTCACCCCCGGCAGCATGTACCAGCCACGATACCGCGCAGCTTGCATCAACATGTTATGACGGTACCTCTCCAATGCTGCCATCTATTACAATCTCCTCCCAAAACCCTACTTTGGCAAGTACTTGGCGAGAAAATACAACTGAGCCGACTACCCTCATTTCATCCATCTCCGCCGTCGTTTCTTGGAGCAGATTTTCTGAGGTGCCTGCAAGCTCCCCTACCTCGACTTCACTGTCAGCTGCTCCGAACAGCAGTATATCAGCAGCAGAAACGTCACAGACATACGCCTCGCTGTCGCTAGCTGCCTCCTCGGTAACGAACACGGTCACACTGTCATCAAGTACCCAAAGCAGCACAACTGAGGTCACTGGGAGCACAATGTCTCCTTTCCAGGCTGCCTCGACAGTGGTGGTGAGCTTTACGGCCACAATCCCCGATACCTTCAACCCTGTGCCCACCTCTGGCCTGACATCTGCCTTGACAACTACGACCATCGATTCATCGCAGTTGCCAACACCAGCTTCAGTAAGTGACATCTCCCACCCGGCCTTTACCCTCATACCCCCGAACCAAACTGCTTGTACAGTTCGGTAAACCACGGCTTCTGTCACTTGTCCTTTGCCTTCCCTATCGAGCTTCACGAAGCCTGTCTCGCAGGTGCGGTCACAGGTCGAAGCTGTTGGACATCTGTTCCGCATGCTGCGTTGCTGTTTCATCTTCACATGCACTTTACTCAAGCCATCATCTCGCTATGTCCATTTCACACCGCCTGTTCTGCCATGCTGACGCCGCCACGGGAACGCAGGTGGATGCTGCAAATAGCTCACGCTTCAAACCCGGCTCGCCCGGGAATACCCAAGCAGAAACATTGCTGACATCTACTTCCCAGACAGATGTGTCGGCTGCCCAGTCGACCTCAACAAGGACGTCAACCCCAATTTCAGTACAGAAATTCAACGTGCAAACAGCTCCAGTTTTGTCTGCGGAGCTACCGCGTTGTACCGATGGGAACCCCCTGTTGGATGGTTTGACAGTCTGTCTAACAGAATCTGCTACAGCTTCGGCCCCGGACCCATCTTCCTCGCCCACAACCTTCTCGACCATCACTACCGCTTCCGCCGGCCCCACGATTGGTGATGGCAGCTCCAGTGCGAGCTCGGCGCTACCGCCGACGGTCATCATCACAACGCACACGATGCCAACGGAGACGATCATCATGACGTTGACCCCCTCATCCACACCCACACCTACACCCACACCCACACCCACACCCACCGCCCCCGCCACCGCCACACCCCACCCAAAC